>RCNB010000972.1_pt1 | contig 18427 bp, 14 predicted proteins | sample 2041321 | NCBI WGS metagenome assembly RCNB01 (sample SAMN09708232, study PRJNA481090) | Marine sediment metagenome, whole genome shotgun sequencing project. | reverse complement strand
ATCTGTTGATCGTAAAAATTAATCCGGTCTTTCTGTTCTTTTAAGTCGTTTAACTTTTGTTCACTATCAAGTATGTTTTTTTCAATTTCACCCAGAGTTCCTTCAGCATACGAATAAATCTCTTCTAAAGAGCGATCTTCAACAGTTTTTATCTCAGGCAACTGTGGATTAAGTATGGTTTTCAATCCACTAGGTTTAGATTTGATTCTATTCAAAATGTCTATTAATCTAGATAATCTCAATTCATAGGTTGTGCAAACACCAGCCTCTGGATGCATGGATGCCTTTTCCATGTCTTCCAACATCGCTGGTTCTTCACGAGATACATCAATTATCTCTACCATGCCTGTCTCGTGGAGATTTTTTATAACATCTTCTACATAACTTTGATGGACAATTAATGAAACCTTCTTCATCGGAGCTGGAAACAATATAGTTTATTCCCCCTTTTCTATCTCCATTATGATCAGATCTACGGCTTTCGAGATGTTGTCATCTGCCGTCTCTTTTATCATAGAAATTTCCTTCTGGCCATTGTCTCTGATTTTGTCAATATCTGCGCTAGCAGCAGCTTCTGCCTTTTCGCAAAGTTCCTTATATTTTTTTTGAGCGGATTGTATAATGTTTTGTTTTTCGTTTTCAGCATCTTCTTTTGCCTTTTCAACAATCTTTTCAGCATCTTCTTTTGCTAGTTCTATAGAGTGAATAGCATTTTTCTCTGTTTCTTTAATATATTTAATAGAATTTGATGCCATCGGTTACCCGTATTGAGAAGGTGCTTATTATGGTTTTTATTAGATTTACATACCCCAAAATTTGTCGGTCTTTCTTTTTATCTCAAAAATTTTATTTAAAACATCTTTTTCATCAAGATTTAAAACATCCATATCTCGAATTTTTTTCGCATCGCTCCCAGGAATATCAGTATAGAAAATATCTTCTCCCTTGATCTGTCTTCCAACAGTCACTCCTTCTATTGATATGGCCACTTCTTGCCCTTGCATGGCTTCCTCAACTGGTTTATTTTCAGATTGCATACCCTTAATCGTACCTATTATTTTTCCATCACCCTTCATCAGTTTTGTTCCATTTTTTATCCTACCGGCCAGTACTCGCACCCCTATAACTGCAGGATGGCTAACTCTGAAAACATATTCAGGTAGGAATTTAATCATACCGGGATGTATATAGTCCTGTCTTCTTTCCCTTTCAATCTCTGCTTTCTTCTTTTCTACCCACTCATCATAATTTTCCATTATTGTATAGATGACGTCTTCATTGAAAACAGTGGTATCAGTATTTGCAAGTTCATCCTTTGCCTCAGGAAGTATTTTTATGTTAAAAGCAAAGATGAGTTTATTAAGTGGATCTGTTGTTGCAGCAGCCTCTATAATATCTCTCTTTGAAACATTACCAATTTCTGCCTTCCGTATATTGATACCCTTATCTCTTGATTCTTTAATGAGTGCCTCAAGCGACCCTATTGTATCAGCCTTAATCATGATTCCTTGTTCATCTAATTCGAAATCTATCTTTGTTTGGCTTTTTATTTCTTCAATGAGTTCTTCAAGATTATTCTTGACTACCCTTATTGGTGCTCCAGGAACTACATTTTCTAGATTGGGTGAAGAAATCTTGATACCACACGCAGCATGAACCTCCTTAACGATATCAAAACGTTCTCTTGGATCACGTATTTCATCGAGTGGTTTTGGTTTAAGAAGGGCTTTTATGCCTGTTACAACGGGTTCACTTTTTGTACCAATTACAATTTTGTCGTTGCTTGTTATTGTTCCATTATAAATGATAGCATCAATAGTCGTGCCAAGTCCCACTTCTTCCTTTACTTCTAGAACACTTCCTTTACCTGGACCGCTTTCTATGCATAATTGGTCCTCCAGAAACCGCTGCGCCAGTCCAACAAGAGCCATAAGAAGTTCTGGTATCCCTTCGCCCTTCTTTGCAGATATCGGTACGATTGCCACGGTTTTTCTGAAATCAGCAATATTGAAATAAAGATCAGACTGTAACTTGTTTTCAAAAAGCGTTCCGATCATATCATATATCTTTTCTTCAAATATGGTTTTGACGGTAGGGCGTTGCTTCTCTATCCTTATTTTTGCTATATTATCGATTGTTTGCCATCCTGAAATTGCATCTATTTTATTTGCAGCAACTATGAAAGGTGTCTTGTATCGTTTTAAGATATTTATTGATTCATATGTTTGGGGTTTAAATCCGTCATTTATATCGATGATTACCACCGCTAAATCTGCCAGTGAGCCCCCTCGTGTTCTTAGTGTTGTAAATGCATGGTGTCCTGGCGTATCAATGAACAATAACCCAGGCAATGTGAACTTTTTTCCTTTCAGTAGATCTCCACAAACATTATGGATTACATCAATGGGCACTTCTGTTGCACCTATGTGTTGAGTTATTGCCCCTGATTCCCTTGCCGCAACAGTAGAACCCCTAACAAAATCTAAAAATGATGTTTTTCCGTGGTCGACGTGACCTAGTACGCTTACTATCGGTTGTCTGACGTATTTTGAGGGAGTTGCCATATTATTCACCCAGGCGCTGTTAATATAGCTCCCTTTTTAATCTTTGTCGATGTGGTGCCTTAGGCGTTATTCCTGTTTTTCTATTTTTGTTATATTTTATCGGATGAAGAATTTAAGAATTAGATAATCCAGAGTTGCAAAGTTCATAAGTGAGTCTAGTGATTAAATCTATAGATATTGCTCTCTCTTTTACAGAATACAATATATCCCAATTTACTTTTCTGTTCGGCATATTCAGAGTTGCTAGTGATTATAGTACTATTAGCCCCCCGTATTTTATATCTCCACGTCATCATTTTCCGTTCCTCCAATTTTAGATCATGACATGTCTTCTAGTTTATATCCATACAAATGGGATGATTAAAAGTACTATATCTTGCAATTGACAGGTGTAAAACTTGATTAATGATTGATTTTTTCATCGTGTTTATACTAAGCTTGAAAACCTCTTTTTTGTCCTATGAGTTTTTTGTAAAAAGATAGTAATTCTTCATCCTGTTGTTTCCAGTTCATTGGTTGTCTTGCTTGCAAATCCCCATGCGCAGGGAATTCCCACATCGATTTCTCCTGATTCATACCTATCTCTGTTCCGTAGTATATTGTTGCTGGTTGATCTATTGAAAACTGTATAGTTGCCGCTTGTTTGAGTTTTTCTTTGTTGTTTTTACATTCAAATAGGAAACGGTTCATATCATGGTTATCAAGAAAAGTAGGTAGAAAATAATTGTCTGGATATTTTCGAAAGTGGCGTTTAACCTTCTCACGCAATTTTTTTGGTTGACTGGTACTTTCTCTGGCAATATTTTCCCTTAATAATTCCTGTAATCTGAAATCTAGAACTCCATCAAGTTCTAAGACATACTCCTTTAATAGATTGTCTGAAGATGCTCCAAAAAGCCATTTCAAGAACTTCCATCTTATGTTTATTGTCCTGAGCTCATTGAATTTGATTCCCTGCATCCAAGCTTCCCCTATTAAAACGGCACAGGGATATTCTTTTTTTATTTCTTTACTGAACTGTTCCCAAAAAGTATGTGATGGCCCTATAACATGATCAAGTCTATAGCCATCAAATCCAAGATTAAGCCAATGTTTAGCTGCATCTATTATGTGATCTCTGGCCGGCGGATAATTGAGATTTATCTTTGGAAGGCCCCCAATGCTTAGAAAGCAGAGATATTCGTGTGGCCATTTGGTGAAATAGAACCATCGCCCATATTCGCTTTTTATGTTGTGTTGTGCATCTTGAAAGAAAGGATGTTCCCTCGAACAATGATTAGGAACAAAATCTGCTATGATTCGCATATCGTACTTATGAACAGTCTTTATGAGTTTCTTTATGTCCTCTGCTGTACCATAATGTGGATCAACTTGGTAGAAATCGGTGATGTGATAGCCATGATATGTATTGGTTTTGTAAAACGGGGAAATCCAAAGAGTATTTATACCAAGGTTTTGAAGATAAGGCAATTTTTCAATTATCCCTTTGATATTTCCCCCCAAGAATGTTGGTTTATCCCAGTTTTCAGTGGAAGCGAAACCGGCGAATCGGTCAATTAATATATGATAAATAATTACATTTTTAAACCAGTCAACACCACCCATATAGTGGAAGATATAGAATATAGTACTTTTATATTGTGTTGGAGGAGGGAGTCACTCCAATTTATATGATTATATACAAACCCAACACTTGCGTTAAAGACTAATTTGAAGATGTAAACGTACAAAAAAAGAGAAAGAGTCTCCCCCATGACCGAAAAATCCTGGAAGAGAAGAGCATAATCGTCTATTTTTGTCCGATCCCGCCCCATTTTGATATATACATTATACCTAAAACACAGATAATGGTTATTATTACCACTACAACAACACCAATAATAATTCCCGTGACGTCGTTGAATCCACCATCTCTCCAGAGCTCAAAATATTTCAACACTCCAATTATTACATCCCTCCATAGCAAAGCTATTACAAAACCTAGAGCTGCTGCCATTGCTGTTGCCATGGTTATCTTTACTTCACCTAATTTTACCATTTTATCTATCACCTTCAGTATATTATTGTTTCATAAACTAATCTTTACTTTTAATATTATCGATTCTTTTCACCTATGCTTTTAACGTTACACAACTCAACAGTGCCTCATTTTGAATTTAAAGTGGAGAAAACAAACAACTTAAGATAAAAAATGAACTTTAAGACGAGGCTTCGTAAATAGTAACATTTTTATATATAGGACAATTGATATTGCTATTGGAAATATATGAAAACCCTTGTTCTAAATGTAGATCGCGATGATGATTTTGGAAGAAAGGCAAAGGTAAAAAGTCCCATAATTGGAGTTAAAGACAATATTGATGCTGCAAACAAACTGGGACAAGAAGACCCTGAGGATTCAGATCTTAATGCTATCTTTTTTGCCATTTCAACATACAAACAGCTGACTAATGAAAAAAAGGATGTAGAAGTAGCTACAATCTGTGGAGATATACACGTAGGTCTAAAATCAGATGAAATATTGTCCAAACAATTGGAAGATGTAATCCAGAAAACAGGTGCACAAGACATAGTCCTTATAACTGATGGTGCAGAGGATGAATATATACTACCCATAATCCAATCCAGAATCAAGATAACTTCTATAAGAAGGGTTTCTGTAAAACAGAGTAGGGAATTAGAAGATACCTATTATCGCATTCTAAAACTACTTGGTGACGAAAAAGTCCAAAAACAGTTCGTCTTGCCAATAGCCTTGGTTCTAATTGTGGGGGCTTCTTTTGTGTTGCTAGGTATGGCATCAAGCGGATTTGGTGCTATCCTCTTAACCCTGGGACTATATCTATTGATGCGGGTTTTCAGCTGGGAGCGGAATATCGCAAGTATGTGGCGAGAAATAAAATCAGGTTTTTTAACAGGAAAGCTATCTATTTATACCTACATAATTGCTACAATAATAATAGTTGCCAGCGGCCTCCTAGCATATAACAATACAGATTTTACCTCATCTGTAGAATTCATACCAGTTTTATCGTTTGTGACCAACATAGTATGGGGGATCGTAATAGCAGGTCTTATTACAGCATTCGGACGGATAGTAGATATATATGTGAAAGACAAAAAAACACCATGGACTTACTGGATAGTCCCTTTTTCCCTTTTTGCATTTGGGTTTATCTCTCACGCAGTCTTTGGATCATTATATAAAGCCCTCATCAACGGCCCTTCGAATTTTTCTATAACGCCATTTCTAACACCAACCTTCATTGGCTACACAAGCACAGGAATAATGATAGCAATAGTGGGGGCAATCACCTATCATTACATCAAAGATATGTACAGGATGGAAAATAAGAACTTAGAAATCGAAAAACAGACAACAAAACTCGTTGAAAAAAGCTGAAGCACATGGATTACAAAGACTGGAAATCCACTTATGAAAAAATAGTAAGTGATTTTAACTATTCTGTGGAAACCGATGAGAGAGCAGCAGATGCTCTAGATAAATTATTACAAGAAAAAAAGAATCTATTTCCAATCAGTGCGCTAAAAGATTTAATTAACAATAAGGAGATAGCGATTTTTGGTGCAGGGCCATCTCTGGAAAAATCTATTCTAAAGCACAAAAAAAAACTCACTGACAAATTAAAAATTGCAGCAGATGGTACAACAACTGCACTACTAAAAAATAACATACGTCCAGATATTATCGTTACTGACTTGGATGGTAAAGTGTCAGATCAATTGAAAGCAAATTCAGAAGGAAGCATAGTCATAATACACGCTCATGGGGACAATATAAACAAAATCAAAAAATATGTTCCAGAATTAGAAGGAAAAATTCTTGGCACTACACAAATCAATCCAGAACCTTATGATTTCCTTCACAATTTTGGAGGTTTTACAGATGGTGATAGGGCAGTATATCTCGCAGATCACTTTCATGCTAAAAAAATATATTTGATGGGTTTTGATTTCAACGGCAAAATAGGAGAATATTCCTTTGCAGAAAACAAAAATAAAAAACTAAAACTTAAGAAATTAAAATGGTGTAAATATCTAATAGACGTGTTAAACAAACAAAATAGCATACATTATCTTTAAAATTCTATACCTATTCTGTAGCTAACTTTAAGGATCCCGCCTTAAGAGTCACCACATACTCATTTTTCTCAATATGGCTCTTTGGGTTACCTAAAATAGTGTTTATAAAAATACAGTTGGTGTTTCATCATAATAAGCCATGTTTTCGTATTTTATGGGCATAATTTCTCAGCGTTTCCTCTATCTCTGGCCTCCACTGAATTTTTTCAAGTAATGCATATGCAACTTCTTCATTTATATTTTCAAGACTCCACTTAACTGACTCTGCATATGCTACAATAAACGTTTTACAGAGCTGAAATTTTTCAGAAGTAAACATGGGATCAGTACTAAGAATGGAGGAACACATGCCAGCAATATCTTCGACTGGTTTTCCCACCCTGGATTCTTCAAAGTCAACGCCCCATATGCAATCAGCAAGTATAAAATTCCGTAGAATTGAATCTCCGCGTATATAGAACTGATCTGCAGTTTTGAAAGATCTGTGAAACCGTGCAAACCAACCGGCTAATAGAACCATAATTCTCTGATTCTCGCTGAACGCAGTTTTTTCATCATTGATTACATCACACAGATTTTCCCCCATAATGTAATTCATTAGCAGAACATTATTATCTGAATCTTTTTCATACGAAACGGGCATGTTTAGAGCAGATGACCCTTTCTTGAGCATAGAATATTCCACCTCCATTTGCCTCGTAAACCCTGGAGCGAACCATTTCAATATTCGGGGTTTTCCATCAAGAATAGCATAAGCTACCGTGTTTTTTTTACTCTTGAACTTTTGTTGAATTAATGCATTTTTGTATTTTTCAACATTTTTAATTAGTTCTTCCATGTCCTTCATTATTAAGGTGTCTCCCCAAAGTATAGATAAAAATTGAGTTTTTAATGTTTTTTAGTTTTTAAGTGTAATTTGAAGTATTTCTTGAAGTCATATAGATGCCAAGAATAATAACACTGCCACCTGCTATCGTGAATTCTGTTGGGATCTGATGAATCCAGGGCATTGCAAATGCAAACAGTGTAGAAAAAAGTGGTTCTCCAAGAAGCACCACCGATGCAAGAGATGCACGAACATATTCCAGAGACCAGTTGTACAATGTATGTCCAAATACTCCTGAAACCACTGCCATTAGTAGTATTATCCAATAATCATTTACATTTAAACCATAAACAGGTGCGTTAAAGAGAAGACATATAATTAGCAATGCCAAGGTGCCGACACCATAAACAACTATTGCGTAGGGGACAATTGAAACATTTCTACGTATTCCTCTTCCACCCAAGATATAGATACCTGCTGCTATTCCCCCCAGTATTGCTAATATATTCCCCTCTAAAGTATCCAACGTAAGAGAAGACAATCCGTAGTTTCCATAAACAAGCAATACAACTCCTGAAACAGATAATACTATCCCTACAATATTTACAGGAGAGAGTCGTTCTTTGAAGAAATAATGTGCAACAGGAGCCACAAGAACAGGATGTGCGGTAACAAGCATTACTGAACTTGCCACAGATGTAAATTCAAGAGAAGTGATCCAAAACGCAAAATGCGCAGCAAGAACTATTCCAATACCAATCATCACAATAAATGTCGATCGAGGTATCTCCAGCAGTTCTTTCCGGACTTTCTTATTTAAAATTACAAACGGCAAAATAAGTAGAGTCGTGAACAACAGCCGATATAACGCTATTGAAAGCGATGGTGCATCACATGATACTATAAATATGGCCGCAAATGATGCAGATAGAACAGAAATGAAAAGTGCGCTAAGTGGTTTATTTATCATGCCAAACTAAAGTTGTAATATGTAAACATCCTTTTTCACTTTCTGGTATTTTCATATTAGTTTTGACAGTATCAAGAAAAAGTAACGGATAAATGGCCAATAAAGACAAGATGGTAAAACATATACATCCCAACTTCATATGTATCGTGATATTTATGAAAAATCCTGCAGTTTTTGGATTCTATGGTGAATCGAATACCGGAAAAACCTCTTTGATCGTAAAAGTAATCGAACGGTTGACTAATGAAAAATTAAAAGTTGCAACAGTAAAAATCACTGATAAAAATATTGGCATCGATACAGAGGGAAAGGACACATGGAAGCATAATCAAGCAGGATCTAAAATGGTGGTTCTATCTTCGCCAGTTGAAACTGGTTTCATAATCAAGCAGAACAAGGACATTGAGGCCATTCTTCAACATATTGGTGAGCTTACGGATTGTGATGTTGTACTCATTGAAGGCGCCAATGATCCCAGTACCCCTAAAATACGGTTGGGTAAAAATATACAAGAACGCGAGAATACACTAATTTCATATGATGGAAAATTAGATACAATTATTGAATTGATAAAAGGCGAAATCGAAAAGAGAAAAGACGATGAAACGGGAAAAGTAATTGTCAGGATAAATGGAAAACAGATACCACTTACAGAATTTCCTTCAGAATTTATTAAAAGGACAATAATTGGTATGATGAGTCCACTAAAGGGAGTGGATAAAATCAATAAGGTAGAAATATATTTTGAACAATAAAAACATGTCTCATAAATCCCACATAAAGGAAAAAAGCAAGTACATTTGGAAGGGTAATATGAAGGATAATGAAAAAACAAAAGAAGTGCTTTTAAACGAATTGAAAAAAATGAATCAAAGGATTAATGATTTGGAATTGTCAAAAAAGAAAATTGAAAAATCCGAGGAAATGGCATACAAATTTCTTGACACAATTCCCGATCTTGCTATGTTGGTACAGATTGACAATTGGATTATTTTGGCATTGAATGAATCGATGGCTAAGAGTTTTGGAAAAAACAAGAAGGAACTAATTGGAACAAACATTTTAGATGTATTTTCATCTGATGTAGCCAAACATAGGAAAGAACAAGCTAAGAAGCTTTTGCAAGATAGAAAGCCAGTACGCTTCGAAGATGAACGCAATGGAAAATGGTTTTACAATACGTTTTATCCCATTTTTGACTCCAAAGGAAAAATTACACACGGTGCCATTTTTGTTCATGAAATAACAGAGCAAAAGAAAATAGAACAAAAAAAGTTGAAAAACCAGGAAGAATATTTTTATCACCTCATACAAAATTCATCAGATCTAATTTCAATCGTTGAAGCTGATGGTACTATCAGATATCAAAGTCCATCATTGGAAAAACTATTTGGATATACGCCCAATGAGACAGCAGGAAGAAATATATTCGAATTTTTTCACCCAGATCAAATTCCCCATCTGCAAAAATATTTTAAGGAAGGGATTAAAAAACCAGGTTTAGCCGCAACTGTTGAATATCGCCTTCGACATAAGAACGGTTCTTGGGTTCATTGTGAATCTACCGGAAGTAATTTGCTTGGTGACCCAAACATAAATGGCATAGTTATAAGTACTCGTGATGTCACCAAAAGAAAGCAGATGGAAAATGCCCTAAGGGAATCGGAGACGCGATTTAGGAATATTTTTGATAATTGCCCTATTGGAATATATAGAACCACCCCAGATGGGAAAATTTTAATGTCGAATTCTACACTAGTCCAAATGCTAGGATATTCATCCTTTGAAGAACTTGCTCAACGTGATCTGGAGAGTAAAGCATATCATCCAGAATATCCTCGCATAAATTTCAAGAAACGTATCGAAAGTGAGAAACAAATTATTGGTCTTGAATCTGCCTGGATAAGAAAGGATGGTTCTACTTTATTTGTTCGTGAGAATGCAAAGGCGGTTTATGATAGCGAAGGTAATGTTTTATATTATGAAGGTACCGTGGAAGACATCACCAAGTATAAGCAGGCAGAGACTGCACTGAGGGCAAGCGAAGAAAGGTACAGGCAACTTATAGAATGTTCTCCTGAAGCAATAGTAGTCCACAGAGAAGGAGACTTTGTATACATAAATCCTGCTGGAGTAAAACTGGTTGGTGCAAAAAATCCCGAGGAACTAATCGGGAAAAATATAATGGATTTCATTCATCCTGACTATAAAGAAATCGTTCAAGAACGAGTTCAGAAAGGTTACAAGGGGAAAAAAGCACCTCGTATGGAAGAGAAGTTTCTTGGACTTGATGGACAGGTTACAGATGTTGAAGTAGTAGCAACTCCTATCGTCTATCAGGGTGAGTCAGCTGTGCAGGTTATCATTCACAATATTACTGAGCGTAAAAAAGCCGAGAGAGAATTAAAACAAGCCAATGAGATTATTCTACAAGAACGTAATATGTTCATTAGTGGTCCAGTGGTCGTTTTTAAGTGGCAAAATCAAGAAGGATGGCCAGTAGAATATAACTCATCAAATGTAAAAGATATAATGGGTTATACTAGCAAGGATTTTATTTCTCAAAAGGTAATTTATGGAAAAATTATCCATGGTGACGATTTAGAACGGGTTTCTAATGAAGTAGCAACATACAGTAAAAATGATGCCGTAAGTTTCGAGCACAAACCGTACAGAATAATCAAAAAAGATGGTAAAGTAATATGGGTTTCTGATTACACTACAATATTAAGAGATAAAACAGGCAAGATTACCCACTACTTAGGTTATATTGTTGATATCACTGGGATAAAGCAAGCTGAGGAGCAGTTAAAGCTTCTCTCATCTACCGTAGAGCAGAGTACCGAGGGTATGGCAGTAAGTGACTTAGAAGGTAATCTGCTATTTGTGAACGATGCTTTCTCATCTATGCACGGATATACTCAAGCGGAACTTATCGGTAAACATCTCTCCATTTTCCATACCCCTAAACAGATTCCATCTGTAGAAATAGCAAACAAGCAGATCAGTGAGACTGGGAAATTTAGTGGTGAGATTTATCATGCACGGCGTGACGGCACAGTATTTCCAACTCTGATGCACAATTCGCTCCTTAAGAATGAAGAAGGTAAAGTAATCGGCATGATCGGTACGGTCCGCGACATTACCAAACTTAAGAAGACAGAACAAGAAATCATTATAACAAAAGAACATCTAAAGAATGTTATTAACAGTGCATCAGAAATTATAATATCTATTGATATAGACAACAAAATATCAACATGGAATAAAACCGCAGAAATCATTATGGGATATAAACAAAGAGAAATCATTGGGCGATCGATAAATTCCTTGGACACATTTGAAGATGCAAGTAACTTACTGGATAATATAAAAAATATTTATGAAGGGCATGGCAAACCGGTTGATTGGATAATATTGAGGACAAAGACTGGTGCAAAAAAACTGCTGCAGATATCTTGTTCAATTATACAAAGTAATAATGAAGATATTTTTGGCATTCTTTTGATCGGTAAAGACATTACACAAGATAGTGAAGCACATGGACAATTATTGCAGGGAAATAGCTACCTAATCACTGATGAGCACAGTGACTCTGCATTAAATCTATTCACAGATTTAGCCGTAGCAGATTACAATGGCTTGTTTATCACAAGAGATACACCTGATGCCATACGAAATGTGATTTCATCGATAGATGTAAAGACAATTGTTTTAAGTCAAGACACAATTGAGGAATTTGAACATATCTATGAACTGGACAAATTGACAGATAGGATAAAAGAATTTATTGAAAATGAAGATAAACCCATAATATTGTTCGATAGAATTGATTATTTTCTCACTAATTTTTCGTTTGAGACAGTTATCAAAGCCATATATAGGATCAATAACATAGTTACACGGGGCAACGCTGTTTTGCTGTTGCGCCTTAAGCCATCCATTGTAAATATGAGGCAACTGGCGCTTATCAAGGAAGAATTACAACCTCTACCAAGTCAGAAGGTAGACAACATAGAACTAGAGGAGTACCTACATAACATCCTAAAATTCATATATGATCAAAACCAACACAATGTACTGGTTTCTTATAGAAAAATTAGTCAGGAATTCTCAATCTCCAAAGTAACAACTGCAAAAAGATTAAATATCCTTAAAGAAAGGGAATTACTTCTTATAAAAAAGCAGGGAAAGACAAAATCAATACATATCTCTGAAAAAGGGAAAACATTGTTGCATAAAAGAAAAATCATATAAACCTATAGTTTACCTGTTTTAAACCTATTCTGAATAAACATTAAAATAGGATGTATTAGTTTCTATAAACATATAAGTTGTGTGTGTTTCATCCATAAATGTAAAAATGTATCACAATAATATTTTGCTTGGATGGTCATTCACCCCTTAAGAACACTAAAAAACTGGAAGGAGACATAACATATGGCTAAAAATAGTAAGAAGCAAATTGAAGAAGACGAAATAAAAGTTATCGCAGAACTGCAAAAAAATTCCAATGAAAATATTGGAACGATAGCCAAAAAATGCGGTTTTTCACGTCAAAAAGCATGGAGAATCATAAAAAGATTGGAAGAGGAAAAAACAATATGGGGATACCATGCAATAGTAAACAACAAAAAAATCAACATGCATGGCTACGTTCTGCTCATTAAAGGAAAACGTTTACCCATAAACAATTCTTTTGAAAAAGATATAGCTGAGAGAAAGATAGATAAAATAGCAGCAGAAATGGGAGTCTCTGTCGAGAATAGTTACTGGCTTCACGGCAACTACGATGGCATGATTAGTTTTTCTGCTAAAGATTTGAGACAAGCGAAAAAATTCCAGGAAGTATACTTAAACACCTTTAATGGTAACATAGCTGAATTAAATTTACTTGAAAAGATGGTTATAGTGAAAGAAGGAGGATTTGTAAATCCAAACATCAAAAAAACAAAGAGTCTATTGGACGCTTAAATAAAAGCTAACGTAATTGAGGGCAAAGGGAGAAGGGGAAAATATTAATCAATATAGGGACAAATTAATATGAAGAAACTATGCCTTCCCCCTTTCGTTGCCATAACACATATAATCATATACTTATCCATTATATAAAGGTTATTAAAAAGATTATTTGCAACATTTATTACAACCACCATATTAATTTTGTCCATAACATCCTAATTTTTCCCATTCTAAAATAGAATTAGCAGGAGAAAAACATCCATACTGGGGTTGATCAATATCCACCTATCTTTAGACTCGGATCCCCAAACAATATCCATTGTTGCACTGTTTTACAATCTACCAGAGTTGCTGATTGATCATGATCCACCCAGTTCATTTCCCAATTTATCGGGAATTGATTAAGATAATCAGCAAGTGTTTGTCCATGTGTTTCGCCAAGAATATCTTTATCATGGTTTTTGTATACATCAAAGAAATGAGATTCAATCCATCCACCTAAATATTGAATACAGTCAGGAATGCCATCTGGAACGCCGTCAGGTATTTCATCAGGTGGACTAGGACCGTCGCCGATAGTCCCATAGCCAAGTCCGGTGTTACCAATAGATGCAATTGAACCACCGTCTGGTAAACTAGCAAATTGCCACCCCCAACATTTAGGAGTAGCTTCACCCCACATCAAAGCTCGCGTATTAAACATCTTCAAAATCGAAACATCGAACTGACAGTTGTGACAGCCCCCCACGATCAAGACAGGTAATTTATTTCCGTTAGTCATTTTTTTGATGCTGCCAAGTCCAAAGCTTATCCATTTGCTGAAATTTGCATGTGGGTGTGTTGACCAAGAACTTGGATTTCCATGACCGCTGAAGTAGACAAAGCCTTGCCCTTGATTTAATACGCTCTCTGCATTTTCTGTGGTATATTCGATATCACCACCTTCCACCCATATGCGAATGTGTTCAAATCCATCCATATAACTTAGTGCATGTTCTGTTTCAACCTGCCCCTCTATAAAATCTGTTGAAGTGTTCCAGCTAATATCATCAAATGAGTCGCCCCCTATGACTGCCATCTTATTGAACCATTCCTGCCCCTTGGTTGTTGTTTCGTAGTCTATTATTCGGTCAACAATTTCATCCACTTCAGATCTATATCTACATGGCAACCGTCCAACGTAAACGTCGGGATACATATCTAGCACGTCTTTATTTTCGCTGCTCCATTCTCCAAAGACGCTGTCGCCATTGGAATCCCAATCATCAAAAACATAACCGGCTACATCATCATATTTGTAGATATCTGCAAAGTATAAATCGCTAATTTGCCGGTCTTCAAATCCTGATGCATCGTCCAGAAGTGAGTATCTAATGGGAACATACCATGAAATGATACTCTGTCCCCTCATGCCTCCAAAAAGGAGTACATAAGATATTCCCCATTCCTCGAACGCGTGTTTTATACAGTATTTTATTTTTTCTGCATGGTCTCTTCCATCATATGTACGATATATCTCCTGAGTAGTGATAAGTTTGGTTTTAACTCCCATGTTTTCTTTATGATCTACTAGCCTTTGAAGCTTGCTTGAAAACAACCAAGGCGATATAATTACTAAATCATAATCACCTGTAAATGTCGTTGTACTTTTTGGAGGTTCATATTTTATGGTTATATGCGCATTGCTTGCATAGTTTATCACATTGTTTTTAGGCGAATATCTTACAGGGTAAAACTGGATTGTCAAATAGGTTACATGTTCTTTTCCATCAAGACCAACCCCTATATTATAATCATACCATGAGTCTGGATAAAAACTACTACTTTTGTAAACAGATTCATCTTTAATAGTTTTCAAAGATAATTCAATACCTGATAGTCGCGGTACTGGTTTAGAAGCATAGATAATCTCTTTGTCGATTGATTTTTCTTGGATGTCTACTGGTTGACAATTTACCTCTGAGATGATTGCCCCTAGTGGAAAGGCATATGTTTTGGTTATAACTGGGAGAACAGGTTGACCGGGATTGTTTAAGTACATGTCTGCTTCTTGTAAAGATATTGAGAGATAGTGTTCATTTTCCAAGATTTTTGGTTCTGAACACTGCAATATTCCTTCCACCTCAATAGACTTGTCACCAGAGATAGCAACTGCCCCAAAACCACTTATGGATAAGATACCCACTAATATAATAGCAATAATTTTTTTCATTTTTATCCCCTTTATAAATTTAATATGATATATAGAGTATATAAAGATTTATTGAAATCTGAGCCCAAGTTATTGATAGTATCTAATTGAGGGATTTGACAAAACACCGTATTAAAACAAAGTGAAACAATTGCACCTGCACAACCGGATATCAGACGTGATAAATCATAAAACGATCTATCTGATTTTTTAAAAAAGTGGATTTTAAAAGAATTCAGAGGCCAGACAATAACATGTTATAAAAAGAAAAGAGAAGAGATATACTCTCCTTACTTCTTTTTAAGATATGGGAGACCAGTTCTCTTGTTAACACCGACTACCATGTTATCGGGTTTGTCACACTGTGAGCCGCTTTTTGGTGTCCTCTTACTAAAGTAATAGATCGTCTGGTTTCTTCCGCCTTTTAATGTTACGTCTTTCTTATATAGTGTCCATCCTTCATGTTTATATACCATAGTATCACTCCATATATGGAATAAACCTTCTGTTATTTAACGATTTTCAATTGTTTTTTTAAAGGATTATAAATAAATTGGTGCAGTAAGGAGGATGTTCTAATAATAACATCCGAGTAATGAGATATGTAAAATATTATTCACTTTGCTCATCTTGCAGATCAATGACCATTTCAGTAAGTACATCTTCAAAAACATGATGGCGATACTCCCTAATTGAACCATCAGCTAAATGAACTTTTACAACAAAATATGCACCATCTTTTATGATCTCGATATTACAAATCACTTCCACGGTTTCTCACTGCTCAACTCGTAATCCGAATCCGGCATGTACGTTTATATTTTCTGTTGAAGATCACACACATCAATTTTAATTATTTCATATTTTTTCAACATTTTAGCATAGTTTATTGCACAAAGTCACTTTTAGGATATAATGTCGCCTGAATTGATTTGTTAACGTCATTTTGCAGCGCTTTCTCCGGCAAGATATCCAGTTGAAAAGGCTTCTTGCAAATTATAACCACCAGTATCACCATCAAGATCTATCATCTCTCCAGCAAAAAATAATCCGTTAATTTTTCGTGATGCCATCGTTTTGGGATTGATTTCTTTCAAAGAAATTCCACCCCTGGTTATCATAGCTTTTTCAAACGAACTAACCCCAATAATTTTTAAGTTCATCCCTTTTAAAAATGAAACTATTTTTTTCCGATTTTTACTAGTTAGCTGACTTACTTGCTTCCCAGGAATAATCTCCAGAACCTCCATTGCAATATCCACCAATCTACTGGGTAAATTTTTCTTTAAGACATTAGAAATACTTTTTTTAGAATTAGCAATGATATCTTTCATAAGTTGTGTATCAATTTCTTCTCTACTTAAAGAGGGTGACAAATCTACCGATGCTACTACTTTTTTACCGTCAGTCAACCAATCTATCACTTTCCCACTTATCGACAAGATGATTGGCCCAGATATTCCAACTCTTGTGAACAGAAGATTCCCCACATGCGAAGTTATTTGTTTTCGACCACATACAAAAGTCACACTTACTTCTTTTAGTGTCAATCCCTCTAATGCACTTGGATAGATTTTATCGGTTTTAAGGGCGGCAAGACCTGGACGCAAAGAAACAATTTTATGTCCCAGAACTTCTGCAAGCCTTATTCCTTCACCTGTTGATCCAGTAGAACCATGTGTGATACCGCCGGTGGCTAATATCAAACTATCTGCCGGTACAAAAGGAGCACCCATAAGATCCACCGATTGGATTTTATTATTTTGAACTACAATATCAACCATTTGTGCGCCATAGATAATCTTTACTTTGTTTCTCAATAATTCTTTTTTTAATATGTCGCGCACACTAGCTGACTCATTTGTTTCCGGAAAAACCCTTCCATCCTTTTCTGTTTTTAGCTTTAGACCCCTCGACTCAAAAAATTTGATAATATCGCGATTAAAAAATAGCTTAAATGCATCTCTTAAAAATTCACCATTTTTTGAATATCCTTCAAAAAACACATCAACGTTATTTGAATTTGTGAGGTTGCAACGTCCATTTCCACTTAATAGGAGTTTCTTCCCCAAAACATTGTTTTTTTCTATCAATGTTACTTTCTGCCCAAGTTGACTGGCCCTAATTGCAGCCATCATACCAGCCGGTCCACCACCAACCACAACAACCTTTTTTGCACTTCGCATCATCCTTAGCTCCTTGTTGTTTTCCCATATTTTTTGTTTCTCACAACTTCTTGTCGACCCAGGGTAAACCTCTTATCCTTATAGTCATACTGCAAAATATTGAAACTAGAATCCATTTAAAATTATTTTCAAAAACCTTGTTTTTTCCAGGTAAATTGGAAAAAATCTAATTTCATGCATAATCAATGTTACACCATAATACGCCCGCATTGGGATTCGAACCCAAGTAGAAGGCTCCGCAAGCCCTCAGGATATCCAAGCTACCTCATGCGGGCTGGTACGATGATTATTAACTACCTCTCTTATTAGGTTTCATCGCAATATTTGATGGGAAACAAATGTTAGTAAAAAAAGTTATGGCATGTCGGCATATATTTTGACAATATTTTTAAGCCGCTGGGGGGAATTAGTAGCCGAATCTCAAAGCCCCAACAATTTAAAGATAATTATTAAATGCTACCGTCGGGAAGGGAACACGAATTTACTAGTAAAAAATGAGAAAAAAAAGAAAATAAGATGGGGGGTTTTTGAATAATACAATTAGATAATTCTTAATGTTCTAAATCGTCCAATAATAAACCCTTGACCTACGAAACCAAAGTAGTCATTGGAAATCATTATTTC
>RCNB010000970.1_pt1 | contig 18440 bp, 17 predicted proteins | sample 2041321 | NCBI WGS metagenome assembly RCNB01 (sample SAMN09708232, study PRJNA481090) | Marine sediment metagenome, whole genome shotgun sequencing project. | reverse complement strand
AAAGAAGTTTTAGCATTACTAAAATTTAAATAATTTTCTAAGGCAGTATCGCTATAGGCATAGGTTGCAAATAAGTTCGGTACAAAACCTAATCCTTTTTGTAGCTTGTCAAAAATTGCTTGATTCCTTTCTGATACTTGTTCTTTTGTTGGTACATTAAATGTGTTCATAATTTCTATTGTTTTAAGTTTTATTATTCCCACGAAAGTGAGAATCTGATTTATCATTATTAGATTATTTGTTTTTTACTGTTTGCTCGCAAATCTCTTTATCGTATTCTTGATATCCCCAACAGTTTGGGCATTCTTTATAGTTTTTCATATTAGGCGTTTTTTAATTCGTTCAATTGATCTCTGAGCTGCCCTTCACTAATCAATCCGTTTTGTCTACTAATTTCCTTTCCATTATCTAGATACACTAGTGTTGGTATACTTCGCACGCCAAATTGCGCGGCTAAGGGTCCGTTTTGGTCAACATTTACTTTTTTAATCGTAATATCTCCTTCAAATTCTTCTGCCAATTTGTGCACAATTGGCAATAAAGTTTGACAGGGCCCACACCAATCTGCGTAAAAATCAATGAGTACTACTTTGTTATTTTCGATCGTTTCTTGGAAATCTTTTTGATTTAATTCTATGTCCATTTTCCGTTGTTTTGGATTCCGGCGAAGACCGAAATAATTATTAAATGATGCTTTCTCCTAATTACACTACAAAGATGCGATGTATAAGAAAGCAAGAAAATGGACAAAAGTTCTTAGTGCTTGGACAGCCCTAGCTGTTATAGTCTTTTTTAAATTGAAGTGGTGAAATCGTTGCTGCTTTTGTAAAGAAACGGGTAAAATAAGCGGGGTCATTAAAACCCAGGCCGTACGCTATTTGCTTTACTGAGTCATCAGAATAGACTAATTGACGTTTGGCTTCTAGTATAATTCTATGCTTTATATAGTCACTTGGGGTCTCAGCACCTATTTTCTGAAAGTGCTTCGTAATTGATTTTGGCGATAACCCTAAACGCTCGCCATAATAGGTCACCGAATGCTCTTTTTTAAAATTGAGATCGACCAAGGTGCTAAAATCTTTGAATAATTTAGTCTCGATATCATCTTTAATAGCATAGTCTTCTTTTTTGATACGAACAGATAAAATAATAAACTGTTTTAAATAGGACTGTAACATATCATACAGCGCTGTATCTTGTTGTTGAAATTCCACAATAAGATTCTCTAGAATAAAATCTAGTTTTGCAATATCATCTTTACAAGGTTTTACAAGCGGTGTTTCATAAATATTATTGAAGAGCACACCATTACATGACACTTCTTTATCATGGGTTTGAATACAATAAAAATCACGTACAAAAGAGATTTTGTAAGCTTCCTTTATTTTTTCTGAATCTACAGAAAACACTTGCCCTGGCGATAAAAAGAAAAGCACATTTCCATCAAATGAACATGTATTAAAGTCAATATTATAAGTGCCCTTACCTTCTTTTATCCAATAGATACTATAGGTATTTAGCTGCTCAGGCTTATTGACTACGCATGCTTTTTCAAATTGCACAACACTCAAGGAAAATATATTTTTATAAGTATACGTTTGAATATCCTGAACGGCCATATAATAGGAAGTGTGTCTTAGTTGAAACTATTAGTCGTAAATTTTCAAAAATTTAACACTCAAATTTACTAAAGATAAATATTGATATAGGCATCAAACCAAACTTATATCAAATAGGATCGAATCAATGCATTTATTTTTATTAAATTCGGGAGATATTATATGAACCCCAATTAATTTCTTTTCAACAAATGCCCTTATTAATTGTCATTTCAGGAATCCTTTTATTATTTGTTTTAATTGCCGTATTTAAGCTCAATGCTTTTATTTCTTTTATCATCGTATGTCTTTTAGTAGGCATCCTTCAAGGCATGGAACTATTAAGTGTTATTCAATCCATTCAAAACGGAATAGGTAATACGCTCGGTTTTTTAGTGATGATTTTAGGTTTTGGAGCCATGCTCGGCAAACTTGTTGCCGATAGTGGAGCCGCTCAACGGATCACCTCTACCCTAGTATCTAGGTTTGGACTCAAATACATTCAATGGGCCTTGGTCTTAGCTGGATTCATTGTGGGTATTCCGATGTTCTATTCTGTAGGGTTTGTCATCCTAGTTCCATTGGTATTCACTGTAGCAGCTTCAACAGGCCTTCCATTAATTTATGTAGGTTTACCTATGCTGTCTTCGTTATCTGTAACGCACGGCTTCTTACCGCCACATCCGGCACCGACCGCTATTGCTGAAATGTTTAAAGCTGATATTGGGAAAACATTATTGTATGGAATCATTATAGCCATTCCAACTATTATCGTTGCTGGACCTTTATTTTCGAGGACTATAAAAAATATTAAGGCAACGCCTTTAAAAGAATTTTATAATCCTATAATTTTAAAAGATCATGAAATGCCCAAAACGGGTATCAGTATTTTTACCGCTTTATTACCAGTTATATTAATAATTCTTTCAACTCTTGCATCAAACTTTTTGAGTGATGACTTTATGCTTAAAAACGTGATTGTGTTTATCGGAAACCCTGTCATCGCTATGCTTATTTCTGTTTTAGTCGCTGTCTATACTCTTGGACTCGCGAGAGGTAAAAAGATGAAAGAAGTAATGGATTCACTCGCAAAATCTATTTCAAGTATTACGATGGTACTTTTAATTATAGCCGGTGCCGGTGCTTTGAAACAAATTTTGATTGATAGTGGTGTCAGCGAATATATTGGTGAGTTGTTAGATGGTTCTAATATATCACCCTTACTTTTAGCATGGCTTATTGCAACGATTATTAGAGTTTGCGTAGGCTCGGCAACGGTTGCTGGTCTTACAGCAGCGGGAATCGTATTACCACTTGTTGCGAATACAGGGGTTAGTGCAGAATTAATGGTATTAGCCATTGGCTCCGGGAGCTTGATGTTCTCTCATGTAAATGATGGCGGTTTTTGGCTGTTTAAAGAATATTTTAATTTGAGTATTAAAGATACACTCTCAACTTGGACAGTTATGGAAACAACTGTTGGAACCATGGGGTTAATCGGTGTTTTAATAATGAATACTATCATTTAAATAGATAAATATGGGAATTTTACCTTCAGAAAAATTAAAAGAAATGAAATTAGAATTACCTCCAGCACCCAAACCTGCTGGTGTTTATAGACCGATACTAGTTTTAGGTGGTTTTTTATATGTGTCGGGGCAGGCTCCAGTAAATACAAATGGCACTTTAATGCAAGGTCGAGTAGGTGATAATTTAAGCCTTGAAGAAGGAAAAATAGCTGCAAGACAGGTTGGTTTAACAATGTTATCTACTATTCAGACTCATTTTGGTGATCTAAATAAAGTTAAACGTTTGGTGAAAGTTTTGGGTATGGTGAATTGTACCCCCGATTTTAAAAGACACCCATTGGTCATTAATGGTTTTAGTGAATTGATGGCGGAAGTATTTGGAAAAGAGAATGGTATTGGCGTTCGAAGTGCTGTGGGCATGATGTTGCCAGACGGGATTCCTGTTGAGATCGAAGCTATGTTTGAACTCCACTAAATTATTATATGGAATATAAACCTTGGTATAAATTAGACAACACTACAGATGTCATTTCACCATCACTATTGGTATATCCTGATAGAATTGAAGAAAATATACGCAAGATGATCACTATTGCAGGCGGCACTGAATTTTTGCGGCCTCATATCAAAACCTATAAAATGGCGGAGATCATACAACTACAACTCAAGTACGGAATCCATCAATTTAAATGCGCTACCATTGCAGAAGCTGAACTTTTAGCCGAAAGTGGAGGTCAAGATGTCTTACTAGCCATGCAACCCGTTGGAGCAAACATTGATCGATTTTTCAAACTAATAAGTACATATCCTAGCGTTCAATTTTCTACAATTGTCGACAATCACAAAAGCCTTCAGGAAATTAATGGTACTGCGTTAAAAAATGATATCAAGACCTCTCTTTTTCTAGATGTCAATAATGGCATGAATAGAACAGGTATTTGGCCTGGAGACAAAGCACTTCAATTGTATAAAGACATGGCTTCGAGTGCCAATGTCATAGCTAAAGGTTTGCATGTTTATGATGGCCACATTCGTGAATCTAATTTTGATAAACGAAAAAAACAATGTGACGCCGCTTTTGAATTAGTCATACATTTGAAGGATAAGATTGAAAATTCGGGACTAAAAATAGAGACGATAATAGCAGGTGGCACCCCTACTTTTCCAATTCATTCAAAAAGAAAACATGTAGTGGTGAGTCCTGGAACACCTTTATTATGGGATCAAGGATATGCCAATTTATTTCCAGATTTAACTTTTTTACCCTCTGCCGTTTTATTGAGTAGAATCATCAGCAAACCCAATACTAACCTTTTGTGTTTTGACCTCGGTCATAAATCAGTGGCTTCTGAGATGCAATTTCCAAGAGTGCAATTTTTAAATTACAACAATTGTAAGCAAATAAGTCATAGTGAAGAGCACCTCGTGGTCGAATGCGACGATTCTGACAATTATCAAGCCGGAGATATTTGCTACGCTATACCTTATCATATTTGTCCAACTGTAACTAAATATAAAGAAGTATTAACTGTTGTTAATGGTACAATTACGGGTACCTGGAAGATAGCCGCAAGAGATCATTAATAAATAAACGAACTAGCATGAAAAATAAATTCATTTTATTAACCCTTGTTTTTGCCATCATAGCGTGTCAGCAAAAGAAAGAAACAACAAAAATACTCGAAGCTAAATCTGTCAATAAAATTATTGGAACTTGGAAAATGGTATATGCAGATATTAAAGAGAATGATTCGCTACAAATTAAAGATTTAACAAAATCAACGTTTGTAAAAATAATAAATGAGAGTCATTTTGCATTTTTCAACCAAGATCATACTGATGCTACTCTTTTTTATGGAGGTGGGGGAACTTATCAATTGGAAAATGATACATATACTGAAAAATTACAATTCACGTCAGTGGACGACGTAAGAGATCACGAATTTCCTTTTACAATTGAAATAAAAAATGATACACTTATCCAATACGGATTAGAGGAAATAAAGGAAGCAAATATCAAACGATATATAGTAGAAAAATACATTAGAATTAATTAGAAAAATACATGTTTATATTCGACGCACACCTCGACCTTTCCATGAATGCTATGGAATGGAATAGAGATTTGACTCTATCGGTCAATGAAATAAGAAAACAAGAAGCTGGAATGCGCGACAAACCAGATAGAGAAAAAAGCATGGTATCGCTTGATGCTATGAGAAAAGGAAATATTGGGCTCTGTGTTGCCACTCAAATTGCTCGTTATGTAAAGAAAGAAAATGACTTACCAGGTTGGAATTCACCGCAACAAGCTTGGGCACAAACTCAAGGGCAATTGGCATGGTATAAAACTATGGAGGATTTGGGTGAAATGACCCAAATTACAAATCTTGTACAGTTAAATAAGCACTTAGAAAATTGGGAACTTACCGATTCAAAGAAACCTGTTGGATATATATTAAGCCTCGAAGGAGCCGATTCGATTGTAACATACGACTATCTTGAAAAAGCATACGAACAAGGACTGCGAGCTATTGGCCCGGCTCATTATGGCCCCGGTACATACGCGCATGGTACTGATTCTATAGGCGGAATTGGTCATAAAGGCAAAGAGCTTTTAAAAAGAATCGAAAATTTAAATTTAATATTGGATGCTACGCATCTTTGTGATGTTAGCTTTTGGGAAACTATGAAAGTCTATAATGGCCCGATTTGGGCAAGTCACAATAATTGCAGAAAATTTGTAGATCATAATAGGCAGTATTCTGATGAACAAATTATGGAACTCATTAAAAGAGATGCCGTGATAGGAATAGCTTTAGATGCCTGGATGATGGTACCTAATTGGGTTCGAGGAGTTTCGACTCCAAATGGCATGGACGTGAGCTTAACCCAAATGATTGATAATATTGACCATATATGCCAACTATCAGGAAACTCCCTGCATGTTGGCATTGGAACAGACCTTGATGGCGGTTTTGGAAAAGAGCAAGCTCCTACAGATATGGATACAATTGAAGATCTCCAAAAAATTCCAAAAATGCTCTCAGAAAGAGGATATACTCGATATGATATCGAGAACATCATGCATAAAAATTTTATAAATTTTATAAGGAGAATTTGGAGCTAATCGTCTAAAAACGTGCGCTATAAAAATAAGAATACTTGTGGCTTTTCAAAAAATAGAATTGACTAATTTCTTATTATAAATTTTTGCAAAATTAGCAAATAAAGCGAGTGCAAAATTTAACCTAAATTGCCTCTTCACAAATCATTTAAAATTATCAAACAGCCAACACTTTCAAAATACAGTTTCATTGTATTACTTATTTTAGCAGGTGAAGCTGTTTTTATGCTACCTTTTGTATTAGCCCGAGTTTTTAGGCCTACTTTTTTAGCCACTTTTGAACTCACAAACACACAAATTGGACTTTGCTTTTCTGTATATGGTATTACTGCTTTGATTTCCTATTTATTTGGCGGTGTATTGGCTGATAGATTTAAACCTCATAAACTAATGGCAACTGCGTTATGGTTAACCGCTTTGGGTGGGTTTTATCTTGCAACCAAGCCAAGCTATCAAATGCTTAAAGTGCTCTATGGGTATTGGGGAGTGACTACCATATTTCTTTTTTGGGCTGCCATGATAAAGGCAACACGCCTTTGGGGTGGCTCAGACTCACAAGGCAAAGCATTCGGCTTCTTAGATGGTGGTCGAGGTTTGGTAGGTGCTTTGTTCGGTTCATTAGGCGTATTAATTTTCTCTTTTCTATTGCCAGAAGATGTTACCATACTATCAGAAACACAACGAAACGAAGCATTTATTTATGTCATTTATGTTACATCGGTTTTAGTGATTCTTATTGGAGCTTTGGTTTTCTTTTTTATGAAACTACCTACTGATGACATTCGTGAAGTACAGCATAAATCACATTCAATTCAAAACATAAAAACAGTATTAAAGTTGCCAGCAATTTGGTTGCTGATGGTCATTATTTTATGTGCATATGTAGGGTATAAAATAACAGATATAATTTCACAATATGCAAATGAAGTGATGCTTTATAACGAAGTTGATTCAGCAAAAACAGGCACCTATTTACTGTTTATTAGACCTGTTGTAGGTGTATTAATTGGCTTTTTAGCTGATCGCGCAAGAGCCTCTATCTATCTCGTTGCAGGTTTTGGAATCTCTATTCTCGGCGCAATACTATTTTCCTCTGAACTCATTCAACCCGATATGAATATGTTCTTTCTATTTGCGTTGTTTATTACTGCTTTTGGTGTCTATGCCGCGAGAGTCTTATATTTCGCCGTGATGGAAGAAGGGCGTATACCGTTGGCCTTAACCGGAACAGCTGTAGGTGTAATTTCTTTTATCGGGTATACACCCGATATTTTTGCCGGGCCCGTGATAGGTTATTTACTCGACAACTCACCTGGAAGAACCGGTCACCAACATGTATTTATAATGTTAGGTATCTTTTCTTTCGTTGGTTTTATCGCTGCAGTTATCTTTTGGCAGATGCATACGAAGAAAGGAACTCCGAGACATTAATTTGGTTGTTTAGCGAAATTTCATCACCTCAACTTACCAATCTCTAAACCAAATAAAATTTCCTTAACTTAAAGGTAATGAGCCTAACTCAAAAACTAGGCTTCTTTTTTCTGTAATATATTCATCAACACAAAAGCAACTAATGCCGGCAATACCCAACCCAGGTTTTGCATCGCCCAAGGGATGAAAGTTTTAATCGTAGACAGATTAAAATTTGGTGCTATAAAGCCGAGTACATCTGGTATACTGAATAAAAAGGTGACTAGTACCACGATTCGAAATACACTTTTAGATGCATATTTTTCTGGTATTGCATTTAATAAGATCAATACGATAGATAAAGGGTAAATAAACATCAATACCGGTAGTGCGACATCGATAATATACTTTACATTAAATTGCCCTATTAAAACACCCAATAAACAACATATAATGACGGCTATAACATACGCTTTTTGAGATTCTTTAAACAAGCCTTTAAAAAAATCGCCAGTACCAACAATAATACTGACAGCTGTTGTAAAGCAGGCTAAACCAACCAATACACTTAGAAATATAGACCCGATATTTCCTAGGGTCTTAATCGATAACTCTGAAAGCAGTTCGGTTCTAGAAATATCAACTGCGAATTCAGCGTTGTACAAAGCGCCAATAAAAATTAATCCGGCATAAATAATAAATAACCCAAACATGGCTATAAATCCAGATTTTGCGATCATACTTTTTTTGTCTTCAAAAGACATATTCGGTTGGTAATTATTAATCGAAATGATAACGATACCCCCCGTCAGTAAACCTGCTAACGCATCATACGTTTGATACCCCTCTAGTAATCCACCAATAATTGGTGTTTCTACTGAAGATGCATTCATTACATCTGTTGGAGAAAAAATACCAACGCCAATAATTGCCAATAAAATTAAAACAATGAATGGTGTTAAATACTTTCCAAGAATTTCAATAATATTATTTCTGTTCATTGCAAATACAAATACCAATACAAAATAAATACTACTAGTTAGCAGCGAACTGGTGCCAAAAAATGGCTGTATAGCCATTTCATGAGTTACGGCCGCTGTTCGCGGAACAGGCAATGTAATGGCAATAGTATACACACAAAGACAAAATAGAAAGCTAAATATTGGCGACACTTTGTTGCCAAAATCTAACATAGTGCCTTGTAATTTTGCATGACCAAATAAGGCAAGTAGAGGAATGATTGTTGCTGATATTATAAACCCAATAGCTACTAACCACCAGTCGGGGCCAGAATTAAAACCAAGTAACGGGGGTAAAATTAAATTACCAGCTCCGAAAAATGCGGCAAAAACTGCAAAGCCAAATATAAATGTTACTTTAGTTTTGTTCATGCATAAAAATTATCTTTGTCTAAGATAGTTTAAAATGATTTTACAAAATAAAGGGATCAATATTTTTTACACTGATACGGGTAAAGGGCCCACCATTGTGCTATTGCATGGTTTTCTAGAAAATGCATCGATGTGGAACCCATTTATTCCAACACTTTCAAAACGTTATAGACTAATTTCAATTGACTTATTGGGTCATGGCGGCACAGGTTGTATAGGTTATATTCATACCATGGAAGAAATGGCAGCGGCGGTAAGGGCCGTCTTGCAACACTTAAACATTCGCCGTTCCATTTTTATTGGACATTCTATGGGGGGTTATGTAGCGCTCGCTTTCGCGGAAGCAAACCCAGATGCCCTGAAAGGTCTCTGCTTATTAAATTCAACAGCCAGTGCAGATAGTGATGAAAAACGAAAAAATAGAGATAGGGCTATCAAGGTCGTAAAAGAGCATCATAAAGCTTTTGTACGGATGTCAATTAGTGCGTTGTTTAGACCTAAAAATAGAACTGTTTTTTCTAAAGAAATCAAACATATACAAAAAGAAGCAATCAACACACCTTTGCAGGGCATTGTAGCTGCATTGGAAGGCATGAAAATTAGAAACGACCGCGAAGTCTTATTGCATTTTTCACCCTACAAAAAAATGATGATTCTCGGCAAAAAAGATCCTGTATTAGAATTCCATTCGATTAAAGAACAAACCCAAAATGCCGAAGTTTACCTTGTCGAATTACCTGATGGACATATGAGTCATATTGAAAATTTTGAAGACACCTTAAAAGCACTTAAAACATTTGTTAAACTTTGTAATTAAATACATATACTAACGTCTAGTAACTCACTAAATCAACATACGATGAAATATCATATAAAGGCTGTATCATTTCTATTTTTCGTAATTTTTATGGCTTCTTGTACTAAAGAAGTACCTAAAACTTTTACCATAAAAGGTAGTGTTTCACCAGCGAAAGCTGATTTTATTATTCTACAAAAAGAAACCGATATAGAACGTAAAATAGTGGATGTAATTGATACAATCAAGGTGGATAAAAAAGGCAATTTCCAAGTCTCTTACAATGAAGACCCCTACCTCTACAGCTTGCTACTCTCCAATAAAGAAAAAGTAGCGCTAGCTATCAATACAAATCAAAATCTAACTGTTACTATTTCTAAGTATAGTCAAGAGGGTGCTGACATAAAAGTAACAGGATCAACAGATACAGATGCATTACTCGGGTATGAAAGTTTTAGAGTAGCCTCTTTAGATCGATTGGTAGAATCGGTTCGTCGAGATATCACTGCATTAAAAAAAGAGGAAGAACCTGATGTTGAAAAGCTTACTGAACTCGGTCTTTTGGAACTGACAAATTATGAGTTGCACCTCCAAGAATTAAATGATTATATAACTCGAAATATGGGCACTACTTTAGGCTTGTATGCGACGTCCATTCGCTGGAAAGGCGCTAAAAATTTACCATTATTTGATTCGTTAGCCGCGGCTTATGAACGGGTACATCCTAATTTAGTCATCGCTAAAAAATTACGAGAAAAAGTAACACGCTTACAGCAAACTGCAATCGGTGGCCAAGCAGCGGATATTTCAATGAAAACAGCAGAAGGCGAGCAGGTTAATTTAGCATCTGTAAAATCGAAATATATCCTCATCGACTTTTGGGCGAGTTGGTGTGGTCCATGTCGTAGGGAGAGTGCTGGTTTAAATGAACTCTATTCAAAATATGCTCGTGAAGATTTTGACATCTATGGAATCTCTCTAGATGATAAAAAACAATTATGGCTAGCAGCTATAGAAAAAGACAATCGCGGCTGGACTAACGTTTCTTCACTAGAACGTTTTAAAACACCTGCAGCTTTTGATTATACCGTAACTGCTTTACCCGATAATTATTTGATTGATAAGAATCGAAATATTATTGCTAAGAATATCCATAGAGAAGAACTTGAAAATCTATTAAATGAATTACTTCTTGAGTAATTTAATTTGATTGTTCTTCAAGAATCAAAAGATAATTCAACTTTATTTCGTCAACGAATTCCAACCTTGTGCAGTTAATGGTATCTTTTGATCGGCACGTGTCACTAAATTCATACCTTCATTTTCTTCGGTCATATGACCAATAACGGTTAAATTTGGATTTGCCTTAATTTTCGGATAGTCAGTAGGATCGATAGTAAATAACAACTCATAATCTTCTCCCCCACTTAAAGCCACCATCGTGCTGTCAATTTTAAATTCTTCGCACGTAGTAATTACTTGTTGGTCTAAAGGAATTTTATCTTCAAATAAGTTACAGCCGACCTTACTTTGTTGACAAATATGAATGATTTCGGAAGAAAGTCCATCACTAATATCTATCATAGAAGTTGGTTTTACAGCTAATTCTTTTAATAATTTCGTAATATCTTTTCGAGCTTCAGGCTTTAATTGACGTTCTACTAAATAGGTGTAATTTTCTAAATCTGGCTGTGCATTTGGGTTCGCTTGAAATACTTGCTTTTCACGTTCTAATACTTGCAGACCTAAATAAGCAGCACCTAAATCACCTGATACTACTAATAAGTCATTTGGCTTTGCTCCCTTTCTATACACTACATCTTTTTCATCTATTTCACCTACAGCTGTAATGCTAATCAACAGCCCTTTTGTAGAAGATGTAGTATCTCCTCCAACTAAATCAACAGTATATGATTTACATGCTAAATAAATACCGGCATACAACTCTTCAATGGCCTCTAGCGGAAATCGATTCGAAACTGCAATAGAAACTGTAATTTGAGTAGCAGTAGCATTCATAGCATACACATCAGACAGGTTTACCATGACCGCTTTATAGCCTAAATGTTTTAAGGGCATATAAGACAAATCAAAATGCACACCTTCTACCAATAAATCAGTCGTCAAAACAAGTTGTTTCTTATTAAATTTGAGCACAGCAGCATCATCGCCCACGCCTTTCACCGTTGATTTATGGTGTAATTTAATATGATCTGTCAAATGTTTTATCAATCCGAACTCGCCTAATTCTGCTAATGAGGTTCGTTCTTCGTTCTTGTCTTTTAACATCAATTATTCTTTTTAAGGTTTAGAAATTGATACTTTTGCCTTCTGTGCAAAAATCTTACTTTTTTAGCAATATTGCATGGTTTTTGATAATCTTTATAAATCTAAATATCTGTTCATGCTCAAAAAAAGTAATTATATCTCAACAATTTCAATCTTAATTTTAGCGTTTCTATTTGTGAGCGCTTGTAACGATGATGACACCCCTTCTTTAGATACTGATGAAGATGGTATCGCCGATGTAGTTGATAATTGTCCAGAAATTGCCAATGCCAATCAAACGGATACCGATGGAGATGGTATCGGGGATACTTGCGACGATGATGATAGTGACGGCGTTTTTAACCTAGAGGATAATTGTCTTTCTGATGCGAATAGTGACCAATTGGATACCGATGGAGATGGTATAGGAGATGTTTGTGATGATGATGATGATAATGATACTATTTTAGATAGTGATGATAATTGCCCTTTAGTAATGAATACTGACCAAACAGATTCAAATAATAATGGTATTGGAGATGTCTGTGAAGATTCGGATGGTGATGGCATTTTAGATGCTGATGATAATTGTATTGATATTGCAAATCCTGATCAAGAAGATAGTGACAATGATGGTGCAGGTGATGCTTGTGACGCCACTTTTAGTTTCATTACAGAACCATGTTCTGGGGGCTTAGCTGGCGTGTATCCGTGTAATGATTATGACTTATTATTGCATATTCCTTTATCCGTTTTTGAAGGTAATTCAGGGAATGATTCATGGGGATGGACAGACAGCGCTACAGGAAAAGAATATGCTTTAATGGGCTTAAATAATGGTACTGCTTTTATTGATATAACCGACCCTAATGAAGCCATATATATTGGCAAATTACCTACAGCCACGAGCAGCATCACTTGGAGAGACGTAAAAGTATATAAAGACCATGCTTTTATTGTTAGTGAGGCTTCTAATCATGGGATGCAAGTATTCGATTTGACGAGGTTAAGAGATGTAAGCAATATACCTCAAACATTTACGGCTGATACGCAATATAATGGATTTGGGAGCGCACATAATATCGTTATTAATGAAACATCTGGATATGCCTACGCTGTAGGAACAAATAGAAATGGCACTTACCGCGGCGGACCATTATTTATTAATATTAAAGACCCTAAAAAACCAATAGATGAAGGCGGCTATGGTGATGACTCTTACAGCCATGATGCACAAGTAGTAACCTATAATGGACCCGATAGTGATTTTACAGGAAGGGAAATTTTGATTGGGAGCAATGAAAATGAAATCGCTATTGTCGACGTAACAGACAAGGATAATCCAAAAAGAATTTCTACCATTTCATATAGCAACGTAGGATATACACACCAAGGGTGGTTTACAGAAGATCAAAGATATTTTATTCTAGGTGATGAACTCGATGAACAAAATTTTGGTGGTAGGACAAGAACATTAATTTTTGATTTTACAGATTTAGACAATCCCACTTTCAAAGCCCAATATGATGGTACTACGAATGCAATAGATCACAATGGTTATGTAAAAGATAATACCTTTTATTTAGCTAACTATACTGCCGGGATTCGTATGCTAGATCTTTCAAATATTTCGAGTGGCTCTTTAAATGAAATTGGATTTTTTGATACATTTCCATCAAGCGACGGGGCAAGTTTTAATGGCGTTTGGAATGTTTACCCTTATTTTTCTAGCGAAAATATTGTCATCAGTGATATTAATGGCGGTTTATTTATCGTAAAAAAGAAATAGTTGAACTATGTTAGTTAAAAGCACCTATAAACTTTGTTGCTTATTAAGCATGATTTTCATACTATCTGGTTGTACTGAAAGCACAATTATTTCAGCAGTTAAAACACCTGTGGTAAAATTCGTAAAGACACTTGGCGGTTCTAAAAATGATGGTGCTCGGTCTGTAATTTCAACCGATGATGGAGGTTATGCGATATTGGGATTTTCACAGAGCAATGATGGCGATATTATAGATAACCCGACTGCACAGTATGATTATTGGTTATTAAAATTCAGCGCAAATGATGAATTGCAATGGCAAAAAACCTATGGAGGAAGCAATGATGATCGAGGTGAAAAGATTATTCAGACCACCGACGGGGGCTATGCTTTAATTGGTTCTAGTAAAAGCAGCGATGAAGATGCATCAGAAAACGCAGGTTTCCAAGACATTTGGATACTAAAACTAGATGCTTTTGGGTCAGTTTTATGGCAAAAAAGTATTGGCTTTTCAGGTGCAGATCAGGGGTCATCTATATTACAAACCACAGATGGCGGTTATTTTATAAGTGGTATTTTAGATGTTAGCGCTTCTGGCGGATTAGGTAATAAAAATTTCAAACACGCCGGTGGTGATTATTGGGCACTAAAACTAGACGCCAATGGCAATACCGATTGGCGTAACTATTTTGGTGGTACCAATACTGAAACATGTTATGATGCTATTGAAACTGATGATGGCTTTATTTTAGTTGGCTCTTCAGATAGTACTGATGTAGATATTAATAACAATAAAGGTAGCTATGATTATTGGGTCGTGAAAATTAACAAAACCGGACAACTACTTTGGGAAAAATCATTAGGCGGAAATGAAATAGAAACAACTTATACCATTAAAAACACTACTGATGGTAATTTTATGTTAGCGGGCGAAACAAGAAGTAGCGATCAAGATATTACAAATCAGAATGGGGCTGCTGACGTTTGGATTGTTAAAATGAACCCTGAAGGCGACATGCTATGGGAAAAGAATTTTGGAGGCACTAATTTTGACGCTGCACGATCACTTGCCAATACTCAAGATAATGGTTTCATAATTGTTGGGAGTTCTAGAAGTGCCGACATTGATGTGACAGAAAATAAGGGGCAAAATGATGTTTGGATCGTGAAAATTAACGCCGCAGGGAAGCTTCTATGGCAACAGTCGATTGGTGGCACCGAAATAGATTTTGCATATGGTGTTACGCAATTGCAAAACGGGAGTATTATCACCGTTGGTGATACGAGTAGTTCGAATAATGATATTACTGAAAATAAAGGGTTTACGGACACTTTAATTATAAAAATAGATGAAGAATAAATTAATTTGCTTTCTTATACTTACCATTATAGTTTTTATTTCTTGTGATAGTGATGACGCTATTTCAAGTGCTCAATTGGCTATAAAATTTACCCATAATTGGGATGGCGAGGAAGTAAGCAATGCTGATTTTAATAGTATGAAATTTATAAACGCCAATGGCGAAACGATAAGCATAGAAAGATTGCGTTATCTCATTTCAAGAGTTACCCTTACCGACGATAACGGTACCGTCACAACTTTAGATGCTTATAATTTAGTCGATTTTACCAATGATGAAAATCTATCTATAGCATTACCTGAAAAAATAAATACAGGTAATTATACCGTTTCTTTCATTTTTGGCTTTAATAATAATGACAATCAAGATGGTGTATATCCCGATTTAAATAGTGCTTCGTGGAATGTACCTGGTATGCTGGGGGGTGGTTATCATTATATGCAATTTGATGGAAAATTTATTGGCAATGAATCGACTCCTGAAAATTTTAACTATCACGTAATTAGAGCAGTAAATCGTACCGATCCAGATAATCTTATTTTTCAAGATACTTTTTTTACCGTGAACCTAGGCTCAATAAATATTACAAAAGACGCCACTGTAGAAGTCAAAATGAACATTGCTGAATGGTTTAAAAACCCAAATACATGGGATTTAAACGTATTAAACACTGTTCTAATGCCAAATTTTGATGCACAAATTTTGATGAATGAAAATGGGCAAAGTGTTTTTAGCCTTGGTAATTTGATGAATTAAGATGAAAAATTGGATATATACTTTTTTTACCGTACTCGGCTTAGGTGCATGTACTTCTGAAGATGTACCAGATATATATTCTCCGATACCTGCAAGTTTAGAAATTCCGACATTATTTCAAGATAAATTAATTGCTCCGGTAATTCCATCTACTAATCCATTAACTGAAGAAGGTATCGCCTTGGGCAAAAAATTATTCTTTGATAAAATACTCTCGAAAGACAATAGTCAGGCTTGTGCAACCTGTCACGCACCTGAAAAAGCCTTTACTGATGACACTCCTTTTAGTGCGGGTGTCGATGGTATCTTTGGTACCAGAAATTCAATGCCCTTATTCAATCTAGCGTGGAATTTTGATGAACGTTTTGCCTGGGATGGTAAAGAATTAGGCTTAGAAAGGCAAGCCCTAGAACCAGTTTCTAACCCTATTGAGTTACATAGTGACTGGAAAAAAGTTGGTGAGAGGTTACAAAACCATCCTGACTATCCTACCCTATTTTCTCAAGCATTTGGCGCCATCACTATAGATTCGACATTGGTTACCAAGGCGCTGGCGCAATTTGAACGGACTTTAATCTCTGGCAATTCTAGGTTTGACAAACACTTATTAGGTGAAGTCACTTTAACAGTATCAGAGCTAAATGGATTTGATGTATTTATGGATGAAGCTAGAGGCGATTGTTTTCATTGCCATGGAAGTAATAACAATCCATTATGGACCGATAATATTTTTCATAATAACGGTTTGGATGCCGTTTTTACAGATCTTGGTTTAGGCACTGTAAGTGGCGACCCTTCAGATAATGGCAAGTTTAAATCTCCCTCACTACGCAATCTAAAATTTACCGCTCCTTATATGCATGATGGTCGTTTTGCTACTTTAGACGAAGTAATCGATCATTATAGCGAAGGCTTAGTTCAATCACCCACCATTGATCCACTAATGAAAAAGGTACCACAAGGAGGAGTACAATTAACGCCACAAGATAAGACAGATCTCAAAGCGTTCTTAATCTCACTATCAGACGATAGTTTTGTAAACAACCCTAATTTTCAGTAATTTGGTAATCATCAAACTACGATCATCATATGATGCACTCTATTCTCGATAATGCTTTTAAAAAAGCGAAGCCTGTTACCATTAATTGTGACACCAAGCTTATTTTCTTTAGTGATTTACACAAAGGTGACAATAGCTATGCAGACGACTTTACCCATAACATGGAAATCTACAAATATGCTATTAAACAGTATTATAAAGAAGATTACACCTATATAGAACTTGGTGACGGGATCGAATTATGGGAAAACTATTCATTTGAACCTATTTATAAAGCGCATAGGAGTGTGTTTGAATTGTTAAAGCTTTTTCATGAGAAGAAGCGACTGCACTTACTTTGGGGGAACCACGACATGATTTTTAGTGATCCACTCACGGTAGAAAAAATATTTTACGATATTTTTCCACCAAAAAATATCAAAGAAAAAAAAAGATTATTTGATCTAGAATTCCATGAAAGTATTCTATTACAAATTGAAAACACAGGTAAAAGAATATTCTTGATTCATGGGCATCAAGCCGATTGGCTGAATTATAAGCTTTGGAAAGTAAGTCGTTTTTTTGTGCGATATTTTTGGATGCCGTTACAGAAATATTTCAATGTAAAAGATCCTACGAGCCCGGCAAAAAACTATAAGAATCTCATCAAAGTAGAGAGAAAGCTAAAAGATTGGATGCATAAAAATAACAATCAAATGGTCATTGCAGGTCATACGCATCGACCCCGTTTTCCAGAACCAGGCGACTTACCTTATTTCAATGACGGTAGTTGCGTACATCCCAATTCTATTATTGGCATAGAAATTAAAGATTTAGAAATATCATTGGTAAAATGGCACACGAGTATAGATGATGCTAACCAATCGAAAATTATAAAAACAGTATTGGAAGGACCGAAGAGTTTGGATTTGTATTTATAGCACCGTATTTTTTTTCAGTAAATTCTTCAGAGCTTCGCTCAATACCTTCAGAACAATAAAACTAATTCCTAACTCCAAAAACTAGATCCCTCTTTGCTTCTGAATCTGTTCGTAGGCTTTTTGTATTGTTCTAAATTTCTCTTCCGCGCCTTTTTGATATTCTTCTCCTAGATGACGTACTTTATCAGGGTGATGTTTCTTGACCATTTTACGGTAAGCTTTTTTTAACTCATCATTGCTAGCCTCCTTAGTGATTTCTAATATTTTGTACGCACTTGCCGTATCATTTTTATTATAGAACATGGCCATAATAGATTCAAAATCTCTATTACTTATATACAAATACATCGATATTTTTCGAATACATTCAATCTCCAATTCACCGACTAAACCATCGGCTTTAGCGATACCAAATAAAAAATGTAATAATTGTAGACGTGCCGCGTGATCCATATG
>RCNB010003571.1_pt1 | contig 18469 bp, 19 predicted proteins | sample 2041321 | NCBI WGS metagenome assembly RCNB01 (sample SAMN09708232, study PRJNA481090) | Marine sediment metagenome, whole genome shotgun sequencing project. | reverse complement strand
TGGATAAGGAATTAAAGAGCTAATAAGAAGTGCAATACTATCCTTTGCAATTAGGGTAATGCTAATTAAAATAGAGACTACTAAAATGGCGACGGCAATATTGTTCCGTTGGATTTCTTTAAATTCATTCACATTTTTTGTAAGAACGGAGAAGAGTAAAAACACAGAAATGTTTATTATGACTGCGATTATAAAGCCAATAAACAAATATAGGCCTGAATATTTTGCAATTTCAAACGCATCTATTGCTTCAGATTGTGTTGTAGAAAGCCGAATAACATTGCTTATGGAAGGTAATATTTCACTTAATATGAGTCCGATAGAAAGGAAAATTCCCGAAGTAAAAATAGTAAAGGCAATATTGTCACCACTTATATCTTCATTTTTGAAGAAGAGCATTTTCAATATTTTATAAGAAACAAAGAAGACCACTACCGATATAATGATAGTTAGTACAATTTCTAGTAGGGCGAGGCCAAAGAGTTGAGTATTCATGGTATTGTTATTTACTTGTTAGTACTACATTCCAATGTCTGATATCTTTAAAATTACTGGGCAAGACTCCAGCCGAATAGTACTTGGCCGTTGTTTCCCATAAAATGTATTTTTTTCCTTTATACAGTTTCATTTTTCCGTTTCCTGGAATATTTAGTCCTAGAATAGAATGCCTGTAAAAATTGCTGTTTAGGATCGCTACATCGTAGTCAAAATGCTTTAAGATTGAATAAATAAGTACTGTTCTTGTATCACAGTCTCCCTTTAAATTCTTAATAAATGAAATGGGATTCTGTATACCGTAAAGGACATTGCCGATACAACATTCGGGGCAATCTTCTAAGATGTCTTTTATCGAATCTTCATAATTTTGAGCCGGGAGACAGGCTTCTTGAAAAACGAAGGAATACGGAATGTCTTGAATACAGCTTACAACCATTTCAGCAAATTCCATCTGGTTTAATTGTTTCTCTGCGTTTATTCTAGTGAAGGTTGCCATCACTAGGTCCAAGCTTGGAGCATCTGTTTTCTCCATATAAGAATATAATTCCCCCCAGAAATTTTGGTTAGAAGAAGGCTTATAGTTTTTTGTCGAATACTGCAGTTTCAAATAATCGCGTTGCCTAACCGATAGCGCACCATAGAAACTATTTCCAAGGTTGTCTCTCCAGGATCTCATGCTTGTATAGACAGGGATAGTGTCGTTTTCTTCTATTAAAATATCATCGGTCACAATTTCTTCTTTTGAAAAGTTCACATTTTCTGTTGATACGCTCTTAATGATATTTAGGAATATTCCCCCAATGAATTTAATTCCGAAGAAAAAAACTAGTATGAAAAGACTTTGACGAATCATCATTCGACCAGAAGGTCTACCTAGCAATTTAATAGTAATGAAAATTGCGAGAATAATTGCTAATAAAATAGCTGGGATGTCCTGCAGTCCAGAAACGATTTTAATAATACCAAATCCTATTACTGTTGCCACAATGGTTATAAAAACCCATAGGCAACCATCGGAATTTGTCATTGATTTTTTGGTCATTATTGCACCATTAGATTACATCCTCTTATATCACTTGCATCAAATCTACCTAAAACTTCGAAACTTCCATCTTCCCTAATTCGTCCTAAATCCTGAGTGGCAATAAACGAACAAGAATATAAATTGGCAAGATCGATCACGTTGATGCCCCCTGTTTTTCCTTTAACGAAGGACAAGGCATCTTCTGTATCTCGGGTGAGTATTTTCATCCAAGGTGGTGTGTGAAAAACACCTTGGCCTTTAGAATATGCTTGAGATAGGAGTTCGGTCATTCCATATTCACTATGAATCCGGTCTACCCCAAATCCATTTTGTAAAATTGAATGTAGTTCGTCTTTTACGAGCTCTTTTCGTTTGCCCTTCATGCCGCCCGTTTCCATTATAATGGTGTTTTTAAGCTTAAAATTCTGCTCTTCAATAAGGTCCAATAATGCATATGAAACACCAAGTAATATAGTTTTTTGGTTGATACTTTCAAGAAGTATTAGTTTCTCTATCAAAGCTTTTGTGTCATTCAAATAAAAACCACTATGCTCAATATCACTAGTTTCAATAAGACTAGCGGCCATATAGACGAGTGAAGATCCTCCTCTTTCTAAATACGACGGAAGTAAGGCAAGAATTGCATATTGCGATGGCTTTCCATAGATTAATTCAAAAGCTTTTAGAAAACTATTTTCGTATAATTTTAGATCCGAAACGTAATGCTTGCTGGTGAGATTGCCGGTTGTGCCGCTGCTTGCGAAGGTGATGGTTTCGGATACTGACTTAGAAATGACACGATGACTTTTAAAAAACTGAATAGGAAGGAAGGGGATGTTTTCAATTTTTTTTACAGACGTAGGAGCCACTTTCAATAAATCACAAAACTGCCGGTATACTTTAGTGTTTTCATATTGATAGTGGAAAATTTCAATAGCAAAGAGCTTTTAATTGAGAAAATGGCTGTTTCCAACATTGTGTAGTTTCAGAAAAATCTATTTCAAAAGTAGGGAATAAAAAAACCTCTACGAAAATAGAGGCTTTTAAATTATATGTACAATGGAAGATTAATTAATCACTAATTTTTTAATTATAGTAGCCTGTCCTTGATCAATTTCAACAATATAAACTCCACTACTAAGTTCTGACATGTCCAATCTGTCTGAAGTCAAGTTAGTGTTAATGACTTGCTGGCCTAGTATGTCAAAAACGATTACTTGCTTAATTCCGTCGGTTTTTGAAGTTATATTTACATAACCCTTGTCAGTCGGATTTGGATACATGGCGAAATAATCGCCTTCAAATTCCCGATCACCTAAAAGCTGTTCAAAAATGATATTATCAAAGAAAAAGGCTTCAGAGCTAGAATTCGTTCTCGCTTCAATTATTAATTGTACATTGATATTTGGACTGTTCTCGATGGACAAAGAAACTGTATTCCAATCCCCTTCAATTCCTAGGTCATTGATATCATTTCCCGTAGTATTCAGTAAATCGTATTCCATATTATCACCTAGATCTTTTATATAGATACGCAGCCGATCTGAGCCCGATGTATTACTTGTGCCATCTCCTTCATAGCCAGTTTCGCTAATGTAATAGTCAATCGAAATTGTTGGTGAAGTTGCGGTCACAGGTTCAAATTCTAGAATAAAATTTCCATCTACGTCGCTAATTTCATAGCCTTGTTGCCCTTCTGGGAATGGTGCTGCGGCAGTTGGAGGCGAATTCGTTGCTCCTACGGTATCGCCGTCAGTTAATCCGTCACCGGGACTGTTATACGGTTCATAACGAGCATTGAAACCCATTTCTTGATTTACAAAAGTGTAATCTACGAGAGGCTCATTGATATTGTTAATTAAATCGTGGGGTACTGTCGCATCTCCAGTGTCGGTGTAATCAATGGAGAAAACAGGTGCTTCTTCAAAACTGGTATACGCCAGTTGTGCTTGGGTCGTTGTGCAAATAAATAGGATTGATAAAAAATAAAACTTGATCATGATATAAAGGTTTAAAATCGACCAAATAATACAAGAAGGCATTATCTAGTCAATGTAGGGAAGTCGATGTAAACCTTACTGACAATAAATATAAGTAGAAATTTTAAGAATATGCTATGTTACTTTAACGTTAACATTTAGTAAATAAACCATATGGCAAGAGGATTAAATATTATATTTATAAATTGGAAATGAATTTAAGTACATGAAGAAGAAAGATATTCGGATTTTATTGGTTGACGACGAGCCTGATATTCTTGAAATAGTTGGGTATAATCTTTCTTCCGAAGGTTATCAGATATTTACAGCAACAAATGGAATAAAAGCCATTTCGGCGGCAAAAAAGCACCTGCCACATTTAATTATTTTGGACGTTATGATGCCTGAAATGGATGGCATTGAGGCCTGTCAAAAAATTAGAAGTTATCCGGAGATGTCCGAAACTATTATCACTTTTTTAACCGCACGCGGAGAAGATTACTCGCAAATGGCTGGTTTTGAGGCGGGAGCGGATGATTATATTACGAAACCTATAAAACCTAAAGTCCTAGTTAGTAAAGTGAAAGCCTTATTGCGCCGTTTTAAAGAAACGAATGAAGAAGAAGCAAATATAAAGTTGGGTAATTTGGTTATCAATAGGGAAGAATATAAAATTATCCTGAACAATTCAGAAATAATTTTGCCGAGAAAGGAGTTTGAATTACTATCGCTTTTAGCGTCCAAACCTGGAAAAGTATTTAAGAGAGAAGAGATATTGGATAAAGTGTGGGGTAACGAGGTAATTGTCGGCGGCAGGACAATAGATGTACATATTAGAAAACTTAGAGAGAAGATTGGAGATGATAAGTTTAAAACAGTGAAAGGAGTTGGGTATAAATTTGTATTATAGTGGTTAAAAATTTTAAAAAGACCTACGAGTTTGCGGCGTATACCGCAACCTTTATTACGATATGTTTGACACTTGTTATGGGTGTCTTTTTTTATTTTTTACAATTGGGGAGCTTATGGATTCTACTTGGCTTTGCAGTGATATGTTCTATTTTTTCTTTTTTCATTATTCAAAACAGGGTAGAACGATTTATATATAAACGTATTAAAAAAATATACGATGATCTCACCTTGTTGGAGGCTACGGATTTTAGTCAAAGACAAATCACAACCGATTTAATGACACTTACGGAGGACGTGGAACGATTTGCCCGCGATAAAAAGTTAGAAATTGAAACCCTGAAAATCCGTGAAAACTATCGAAGAGAATTTATTGGAAACATTTCTCACGAGTTTAAGACACCGCTATTTACGGTACAAGGATATATCGAAACACTATTGGACGGTGGTAAAATGGATAAAGGTATTCGGAAAAAATACTTAAAAGGAGCAATTAAAGGTGTAGAACGGCTCATTTACATTGTAAAAGACTTAGATATGATTACTCAACTGGAAGTTGGTGGTCTAAAACTGGATGAGGCTAGGTTTAATATTGTTGAACTGGTAGATGATGTTTTCAATATTCTAGAAATGAAAGCGGCAAAGAAGAATATTTCTCTTGTGTCCGACATTAACTCTAATAAGCTAGTTTACGTTTATGGAGATAGAGAAAGGATACAGCAAGTCTTGTCCAATCTATTAGATAATTCTATTAAATATGGTAAACAAGATGGAACTACCGAAGTGAGTATTGAACATCTTATTAAAAATAAAGTCATTATTCGCGTAACCGATAATGGTGAAGGTATCGATAGTTCTCAATTGCCTCGAATATTCGAACGCTTTTATCGAGTAGATAAAAGTGGTTCTCGAACTGTAGGCGGAAGTGGTTTAGGGCTGTCCATCGTAAAACATATCGTAGATGCTCATGATGAGCGAGTTTATGTTGAGAGTCAGATTGGTATTGGATCTGAATTTTCATTTACCCTGGAAAAGGCTAAATAAAGCTTTGAAATCAGGAGTTGTTTTAAAACCTTCTAGTCCGCTATAATTTTTTATTTCATCTAATTGCTTCACATTAAAATTTTCTTGTTTACAAGAAGGCACTATTCCTAAATTTTTAAGACGCTTTGCCAAATATATTTGCTCGTATTGCCCGGGAGTTGGAATAAAAAATGCTTTCTTATCCAGTGAGGTTAAGTCTAAAATGGTGGTATAGCCGGAGCGAGAAACCACAACTTCACTTTCGTTTATGGTCTTTTCCAATTCTGTAGTCAACATGAAATTTACCACACGAATCTTGCCTATGGTATGTTTTGTCTGCACTTCTTCAACAACTCCCTGCACTAATACAATTGATTTTTCAGAAAGCTTAAAGGCCTCCATCAATTTGTTTTCAAAAAATGTTCGTTGTGGCTCAGGGCCTGAGATCAGTGCCAGAATATCATTTTTTATGGGGAGATTTTTCTTTTGGAATCTACTTAAGGGTCCTATATATTGAATAGAACCCTGGAGTTTCTTTAAACGCCCAAGTTTGCCGCTGATATTTTCTTCAGAGTCAATGTCAGGGACCCAGCATTGGTCAAACTTGTTAATTATTTTTTGGTGTATTTTACTGCTTAAAAAAGTTGTAGTCCCTGTCAGAACATTCAATTGATGTGTAATAAAAATACTGGGCACTTTGCTATTTCGAACGCCTAAACGGTTATCACTTATAATACCGTCTACTTTGGCTTCAGAAACCAGTTCTTTAACTATTTTTTTTTCTGAAAGGATTGCTTTCTGAATAACAGGTAGGTTCAGAAACATTTTCCACTTAAAGTAATTTCCGTTGTTTGGGTATACAATGTTATATGATGGTAATTCAACAAAAGACAAGGACGGAAATTCTTTCCGAAGAAATAACAAAGCAGCTCCATCCGAGCCCAATAGCACATTATAATTATGCGAAAGCAACGCTTTAATGATAGGAATGCAACGGGCTGCGTGACCTAATCCCCAAAACAGGGGAGCAACAAGAATGGTTTTTTTTGTCAAAGCATTAACTTTAAAATCAAATAGAAAACAAAAGTACTAATAATACCAACCAGTTATTATTTCCTTAATTTTGCAAAAAAATATATATCGGTGGGAAGTAAGAATAAATTGAAGCGTTTTAAGGAGAATGAAACATTTGGGAATGTTATACAGCCTTCAAGAGAAGAAGCTGAAAATGATTTATTATCTCTTCAAGGAAACTGGAAGAAGAACTTCTTTAAAAATGAGCATCCTATTGTCCTAGAACTGGGTTGTGGTAAGGGAGAGTATTCGGTTAATCTTGCAAGACTACACCCAGAAAAGAATTTTTTAGGGATCGATATCAAAGGGGCTCGATTTTGGCGCGGTGCGAAGACGGCACTTGAAGAAAATCTAACCAATGTTGGGTTTATGCGCACCCAAATAGAGCTAATAGATCTTTTATTTGCCGAGAATGAAGTCGATGAAATTTGGATAACCTTTCCCGATCCGCAAATTAAATATCAGCGCACAAAGCATAGGCTTACAAATTTTCAATTTCTTCAGAAGTATAAAAAAGTACTTAAGCCAGATGGAGTAGTTCATTTAAAAACGGACAGTGAATTTATGCACGGCTACACACTCGGACTCTTGCAGGGCATAGGGGAAGAGATAGAATACGCGCACCACGATGTCTATGGTACTGATCATGCGCCAGATGATGTGACTAGAATTCAAACGTTTTATGAATCTCAATACTTAGAAAAGAACAAAAAAATCACTTACGTACGATTTAAATTTCGTTGCTCTTAATTCGTTATATTCACCGTATAAAAATCCTTAATGTCTGTATTAATTAATTTTCTCGTAGGTTTTATTGCCGCATTCGTCGGCGTTGCACCTCCAGGGCTACTTAATATGTCTGCGGCTAAGATTAGTATAAAAGAGGGTCGAAAGTCCGCAGTGCTCTTTTCTATTGGGGTATGTGCCACAGTTTTAATTCAAACATATGTTGCATTACTATTTGCGAAATACCTCGATCAGCATCCTGAAGTAGTAAGTATGCTCCAAAAAGTTGCTTTAGGGATATTTATCTGTATCACTATTTATTTCTTTTTTATTGCAAAAGACACTAGACGAGAGATTCCTGAAAATGTAAATTACTCTAAGACAAATAGATATTTTTATGGAATGCTTTTAGGTGTTCTTAATTTACTGCCTTTGCCATATTGGGTTTATATTAGCATTACTTTTGCTGGATTCGGAATGTTTAGTTTTTCACAACCTGACCTTATTGCCACAGTACTGGCTTCAGGTTTAGGGACATTTGCAATGTTAATGTTATACATACAGTTCTTCAAACAGAAAAAAGATAGTATGCGATTTAGGGTAAATATGAATTACGTTATTGGTTTGATAACCGGGGTCATCTCTATTGTTACATTCCTGAAAATATTAAAAGAACTTTAATGTCGTCATCGGAAGGGTTTTTCTATAAAGTTCATGAGGTTGCAAAATTAATTCCCTACGGAAGGGTTACGTCCTATGGCGCTATTGCCAAATATTTAGGAGCTTCAGGAAGTGCAAGAATGGTAGGTTGGGCGATGAATGCTTCACATAAAGATGCTGGTGTTCCGGCTCATAGGGTCGTGAACCGAGTTGGCTTATTAAGTGGAAAACATCATTTTGAGGGGACGAATCTGATGCAACAATTATTAGAAAGTGAAGGTGTCGAAGTCGCAGATCTTAAAGTTCAGAACTTTGAAAAACTATTTTGGGATCCTATGAAGGAATTGTAAGATTCGAAAAGGCAGGCGATACATTTAAAGGGTTTACTTCTAACTATTCTGTCATAAATCAAATCAATACTAGCTTTTCCTTTTCCGAATTATTACAACTATATTTGTACTTTAGAATAAATCTAAATTAGGAAAAAACATATTTGAAAAGCGAAATGTCTTCAAAAATGTTTTAATAATTACCTTCCGATATTATTTCGGTTGTAATAAAATAATTATTAATAATAGAGATGAAAATTAACAAACAGGATATTCTTAATGCATTAAAAACTATAACCGTTGCCGGGGAAGGAAAGAATATGGTTGATAGTGGCCAGGTTCAAAATGTCGTTACTTTCGCAGATGAGGTCATTGTTGATTTAGTTTTAACCACTCCCGCTTTACACATAAAAAAGAGAGCGGAAACTGATGTTGAAAAGGTAATTCAGGAAAAGGTTTTTAAAGATGCTAAGGTAATAGTAAATATTAAAGTGGAAGCTCCTCCAGCTCCTCAAAACCCAAACCTAATTAAAGGAAAACCTATACCAGGGATTCAGAATATTGTTGCAGTGGCTTCAGGAAAAGGAGGTGTTGGTAAATCTACAGTTACGGCTAATTTAGCGGTTACTTTGTCAAAAATGGGCTTTAAGGTTGGAGTTTTGGATGCAGATATTTATGGCCCGTCTATACCTATTATGTTTGATGTGGCAACTGAAAAACCTTTATCTATCAATGTTGATGGAAAAAGTAAAATGAAGCCTATAGAGAATTACGGAGTAAAGGTTTTATCAATAGGCTTTTTTACGGAGCCTGATCAGGCGGTTATTTGGAGAGGTCCTATGGCGGCAAAAGCATTAAATCAGTTAATTTTTGATGCTGCTTGGGGTGATCTTGATTTTATGCTTATCCCAGGAACAGGAGATATTCATTTGAGTATCATGCAGTCTTTACCAATAACAGGAGCTGTCATTGTCAGTACTCCGCAAACCGTTGCATTGGCAGACGCTAGGAAGGGAGTTGCAATGTTTCGACAGGAGAATATCGATGTGCCAGTTTTAGGGATCATTGAGAATATGGCATTTTTCACACCAGATGAGCTGCCAGAAAACAAGTATTATATCTTCGGAAAGGAAGGTGCTAAAAACCTAGCTGAAGACCTCGAAGTGCCATTTTTGGGAGAAGTTCCATTGGTGCAGAGTATTCGAGAAGCTGGAGACGCAGGAAGACCAGCGGCCTTGCAAACTTCTACCTTAGTAGAAGAAGCATTCGATGAAATTACGAAAAATGTTGTACAGGAAACTGTCCGTAGAAACGAAGCACTACCTCCAACGGAAGTGATTAAAATTACTACAATGGCAGGTTGTAGTGCTGTAAAAAAATAATATGACAACTGAACAGTTAATAGAAAAAGTAGAAGCTGCGTTGGATGAGATCCGACCGTTTCTTCAAAGTGACGGAGGCGACATCACCTTAGTATCAATTGACGAGGACAAATTTGTTAAAGTACAATTGGAGGGTGCCTGCGTAGGATGTTCTGTAAACCAGATGACATTAAAAAGTGGGGTAGAAATGACTATAAAAAAGTACGCCCCTCAAATTGAAAGTGTGATTAACATAGAATAAACTGTATAGTTAGCATTTAATGAAAGGGAAAGAAATAAAATTTTTAGGCCAAATTTAATATTGTTCATTTTAGATGATAAAGACTGACATACTTATAATTGGCGCGGGACCTACGGGTCTTTTTACTGTTTTCGAGGCAGGATTATTAAAACTAAAGTGTCATTTAATTGATGCTTTACCCCTGCCAGGTGGACAATGTTCGGAAATCTATCCCAAAAAACCAATTTATGATATCCCAGCTTTTCCTGAAATATTAGCTGGTGATTTGGTAGATAATTTAATGAAGCAAATAGAGCCTTTTCAACCCGGTTTTACGCTGGGGGAGCGTGCTCAAACAATCGAAGCATTAGAAGATGGATCTTTTATAGTAACTACTTCAAAAGGAACAAAACATCAAGCTCCCATAGTTGCAATTGCTGGAGGGTTGGGGAGTTTCGAGCCCAGAAAACCACCCATTGAATCGATTGAAAAGTTTGAAGGGAATGGAGTAGAATATATAATACGTGATCCAGAGTTATATCGCTCTAAAAAAGTGGTCATTTCGGGAGGTGGGGATTCGGCACTCGATTGGTGTATCTTCTTGTCTGATATAGCCGATACTGTTACCTTAGTCCATAGAAGGAATGAATTTCGAGGCGCTCTAGACAGTGTAGAAAAAGTACAGGAGTTAAAGAATTTAGGAAAAATTGAAATAATTACTCCAGCTGAAGTAGTTGGTCTGAAAGGAAATACCAAAATTGAAGGGGTAGTCATCAATAAAGAAAAGGAAGAAAGAATTGTTGAATGCGACCACTTTATTCCTTTGTTCGGCTTATCACCAAAACTTGGGCCGATTGCAGATTGGGGCTTGGAAATTGAGAAGAACGCTATCAAGGTTGACAATTCCCTTGATTATCAAACGAACATACCAGGAATTTATGCTATTGGAGACGTAAATACCTACCCCGGGAAGTTGAAACTAATTCTTTGTGGTTTTCATGAAGCCACATTGATGTGTCAAAGTGCTTACAAAAGGATTTACCCTGATAAGCGCTATGTCATGAAGTATACTACCGTTGGTGGAGTAGAGGGATTTGATGGTTCAAAAAAAGAAGCTCCAAAAACCGTTATAAAAGCTATTATTTAATTTATGATTGATATAAACATTACCGTTGTAGACCGTCAAGGGGTTTCTCATGAAATTACTGCTCCAACCGATATGAATATGAACTTAATGGAAATAGTTAAATCTAACGAACTGGCTCCAGAAGGTACAATAGGAATATGTGGTGGGATGGTAATGTGTGCTTCTTGTCAGTGTTATGTTGAAAGCGATCATGAACTTCCTGATATTAGTGATGACGAGGATGCCATGTTATCTGAAGCATTCAATGTAAAGACAACTAGTAGACTTGGTTGCCAAATTCAAATGAATCCCGGAATGGATGGTCTTAAAGTTGAATTGGCGCCCGAGAGCTAATAGTATAGCTGAAACTTATTTTTAGCAAAAGAATTTTATTATTTTTTAGTGCCAAGACGATAGAAAAATCCACTGTAATAATCTCTAAATGAGATTACATGGCCATTGTTGTCAAAATCAAAGACAATTCTATCTGTTGGATATTTTTCATGGGTAAATATTCCATTCCCTAAGTGAAATACTCGTTGACCTTCAGTATCACTACCTGTTCTTTTTCGATATAAAAAACCATCATTTTCGTTTTGAAAGAAAGTCATGGAAGAATGCCTGTTAATATTCCTTCCTATCGAGATATATTCTCCAGTATATTTGTGTAAATCTCCTCCTAGCACTTCTATTTTTTGTAAATCAGGTAAACCCAATCCTAGGACTTCTAAAGCTACGTCACCTTCAATGGTCATAGCATTGGCTTGAGTTGCATCAGTATTTACAAAAACAACAATGCATACATCTTTTTCTCTATAGTATTTCATAATAGCCCATGATGATTTTTCACCACCAGTATGACCAATTACGGGTTCATCTAAAAAATCACCAGTTCTAACACCTAATCCATATCCAGATTTCAAGTTATTTTTTAATTTGAAAGGAGTAATCATTTCACGATAAGAACCCTCTGTGATGATTTGACCTTTTGACCATTTAAAAGGAAAATTTGCAAGTTCAATCGCAGTGGTTGATAATCCTCCATCACCCTTTATCCAAGTCCAATGGGGTCTATGTTCTAATATAGAATCATTGAAGCTGAAATAGGTTGAGGTTAATGGGTTGGTAGCACTTTCTGAAACTAATTTGATATTAAAATTGTTCGGTGTGTTGATTATGCGATCTACTTGTTTTTGATAGCTGCTGTTGGTTACACGCTCAACAATCATTGCTATCAAAATATAACCTGAATTGGAATAACTAAAACTGGTTCCTGGCTCAAACATGAGTTCACTTTTTTTAAAAAAATCATAAAAGTCTTGTTTGGTTGGATCAACCCCCGTTTTCAGATAAATGCTGTCTATAGTAACTGCATAGTCTTGTATACCTGAGCTGTGAGAAAGCAAATGTCGAAGCGTTATCTTTTGTCCTTGCTCTGCATTTGGATAGTCAGGAAGCAATTCATATAAACTATCATCTAAATCTAGCAGTTTTTCTTCCACTAATTTCATCACCATAGTTGAACCTATCAATTTAGAAATTGATGCCATTAAAAAGATGTTTTTATTGGTAACGGGTTTTGTTCGTAAAGAATCGGTATAACCAAACCCTTTGTTGTATAGCGTATCATCCATGCGTATTACAGCAATTGAGATACCCATAACTTTACCTTCATCTATATAATGCTGCCCTATGGAATCTATTTTTTTGCTAAGAATAATATTTTGGTTTTTATCATTAGAAAGGGATTCTTGTTTGTCAATACAGGATTGTAATACAAAAATAGTAACTAAATATAGTAGAGGTATTTTGAAAATTGCTTTCATATTATTCTTTTGTTATGGCTTCAATTTTGGACTTGGATATATTAAAACCTTTTGCAACTGCAGTTTCATAAGCCTTAATTGCATTGATAGTATCATTATTAGCAACATACGCATCGCCCAAACTATCATAACCATTGCCATATTCTGGAAAGACCTTAACATTGAATTCTAAAAGGGGAATAGCGTCATTCGTTCTTCCTGTTTGCATTAATTCATATGCCAAAGTATTCAATTGATCTTCATTAAAATTATAATCGTTAAATCGTTCTTTTTTTAGCCTTTGATATTCAATTAAGGCGACATCCAATCCTTCTTCAGAAATTATTTTGGAAATGACCTCTCTAATTTTAGGCATCCTATTTATTGCTGCAATTTTTTCAATTTTAGCACGTAATTTATTTCCTTCCAGATATTTGCCCTTTACAATTACTGCATCAATGGTTGTAGTGTTTTTAATATCTTCCAAAGGGTTCTTATTTAAAAGTACTAAACTTGCTAATTTTCCTATTTCAACACTACCAATTTCTTTGTCTTTTTTTAGAAAAATGGCAGGATTGATAGTAGCTGTTTGTAAAGCCTGAAACGGGGTTAATTCGGCTTCTTCAACCATTATTTGTAATTCTTCATGTAAACTAAACCCCGGATAGGTGTATGGATTAGCATAATCTGAACCTGCCAGAAAATTTACACCACTATCTTGTAAAGGCTTAATAAGCGATAACATTAATTGGTAATTGGTTTTATCTATGTTAAGCATTCTTGAATCATCATCAGATAAAATAGAATCACTTTCCTTAAGCCATTTCCATCCGTTCATAGCATAGTCAGGCATATAATCAACCCTGTCATCTTTATAATAATAATCGTATTGTCTTATAAAACCTTTATGAACTGTAAATGTTGGGCAAACCCAAGCATTATTTTTTGATAATAAAGCTATAACTTCTTTTTCTTTGCTCTTGTTATAGGTTTTGTTAACAAAGTCAGTTCTTTTATAGAGCTCTTTATAATTATATCTTGTTTTGCGAAGGCTATCAATTAGAAATAGGCCTTTTGTGTCTGAACAATACTCCAATATGCCATAAAAATGTTCTATACTCGCATGATTGGCATTTAAAGCTTCTTCAAGCGTAATTTTGTGCGGAATATGACCAGCAAGCACCATGTTTAGTTTTTTGCATTCGTCTGCAATGGCAAAATATACCTCCCGATTTAAACTATTATAAACTTTAATAAAATCGACGCCATTCTCCTTTTGTTTTCTAACAATTTCGCGACCTTCCTCTGAGGTTTTGGCAACAACACAACTCTTCATAGAAGAAGGGTCTCCATCAACAATATCGCCTGCGCTGATAATAATGGGTCCATCAATATTATCTAATGTTATTTCATTTCTTATTTTTTTTACTGTTTCCATATCACCAAACATTTCTCTTACACCAGTAATGCCATTAGCCAAAAGTAAAGGAAGGAAGTCTTCATAACCCCACCAAGTATGCGTATGCATATCCCAAAGTCCTGGGATCAAGAATTTTTCGGTGCCATCAATCACAGTTTCAGCTTTGTAATTTGAATTGTCTTCATGCTGAATGATGGATGTGATTTTTTCAGCATCAATAACAACATCCATATTGGACTCTATGTCACCAGTATTTACATCAATGATTTTAACATTTGTGATGATAAGGTCGCCTTCGACAGTTTTTGAGCAACTGAAGAAACAGAATAAACAATAAAGAAATATAACTGATTGAAATGATCTAACTTTTATACGATTCCTTTTTAAACATTTGTATATTATTGGCATTATTACTAATTCTTTTTTTCTATTTGTACTTTCGCTTTCTTTAGTAAATCGTCCAATTCAGCTTTATCAAATAGTTTCCCGCTAATTATTGTGGCCCAAGTTGATTTTATTTCCTCAATATCAATTAACGGATTACCTTCAAGAATGACCAAATCTGCATATTTTCCAGATTCCACAGTTCCTAAAGAATCTGATTTTTTTAAGTAAAGTGATGGATTCAAAGTAGCGGTTTGTAAAGCTTCTAAATTTGTAAGTCCCGCTTTGTTTAATTCAATTATTTCGTCCAATAAACTAAACCCTGGGTATACATACGGATTGCCAATATCAGTACCTGCAAGAATCGGAACATTTAGTTCAACCATTCTTTTCACCATTTTTTGTTGGTCTTTAAACAGAGCAGTTAAGTCTTGTTGATAATCAACTGGGGCATATTGTTTAAAATCACGTAAACCTTGCCACTCATCAGATTCACTTTTTGGAATATATTTCAGCCCTTTATCTTGCTCAAATTTTGAAAAAGGTTCTCCGCCATACCATACCTTGTTTACAATGAGTGTGGGACATTGCCACGTTTTGTTTTTTGCAAATACATTAAATAAAGAATCAGCTTTTAATCTATTGTAACTCGAACTAACTTCTTGAAACATTTCAAAAAGTTGCATTCCGCTAATACTCTTACTTCGTAGACTATCCTCCTTTGAGGAGCAGGCAACGTGAATCCCTGATAAATGTTCTACACTTTTCTGTCCAGCGTTTGAAGCATATATTGGAGAAATTCCTTTTGGAGTATGACCAGCTATATATAAACCTGCATCCGAAGCTTCTATGTTAAGAGCGTCAAAAGATTCTTTGGAAAGGTTATTATATACTTTAACAAAATCAATTCCAGCATCTTTAATTTTTTTTACAAATATTTTAGCTTCTGATTGATTTACGACACTATCAGAATTGTGAATACGAGGAACTCCATCTACGAGCGTGCCAATGGCCCCAATTCTTGGTCCAATAAAAGAGTGTGATTTTAATTGTTTTCGCCACTTAACGATGGAGTCCATCTGTTCATTGGGTTTCGTGAACATATCCCTAACACCTGTAATTCCGTTAGCGATCATCAAAGGAAAATACCAAGTATTTGGTGGTTGAGGGTCATTATTGTTGAAAATATGTACGTGCATATCCCAAAGGCCAGGGATAAGGAATTTTTCAGAGCCATCAACAACTGTTTCGGCTTTGTAATTTGAGTTTTCTTTATGTTCACTGATGGATGTGATTTTTTCAGCATCAATAACAACATCCATATTGTTGTTTACCTCACCGGTTTTAACATCAATGATGTTAACCTTTGTAATAATAAGGTCGCCTTCCATTGTTTTTGAGCAACTATAAAACACTAATATTGATACGATGAGGATAGCAAAATAAGTGGGTTGATATTTCATAATTTTAGGTATTTCTACTCCGTATTAATCCTTTTTTGAACTACGCCATTTTTTATTACTAAATGAATGCTTAATGTGTTTTTTATAGATTCTAGTGGATTTTCATTTAGTAAAATCAAATCGGCTAATTTTCCTACCTCAATTGTTCCTAAATCATCAAGAACATCCATCATTTTGGCTGCATTATGCGTTCCCATTTTAATGATATCCTTAGGTTCCATTCCTCCCAATTCTAATAGCTGCATTTCTTCATGTAAACTGTGACCTGGAAAAATAAAATCATTTCCTGTGTCAGTTCCCAAAACCATATTCACTCCATTCTCAAGAAGTACTTTAATATCGTCGACCTGAAACTGGATTATATCAAAAAGTGAGATAGTGTCTTTATGTAAATATTCTTTCATGGAATTTATATAAGAAGTTGCCCTAAACTTAGATTCCGGATTGTTCAACGCTTTATAATATTCGGGTTCATAGATATTCATAATTCCATTCTGCTCTATCCATTCGGGATTAATAGGGTAAATAAAACTTTTATCAAGCATTAAAGTAGTGACCCAAGAAACGTTAGATTGGTAGATTAATTCTACCATTTCTTTGTCTCTTTCAAAATCTAAATCTACTCCAGTGAAATGAATAATGTTATTTATTTTGGCCTCCAAAGCCATACCCAATTCTATGTTATCACTAATGTGTACAAAGACCTTGGTATTATTTTTTTTAGCTTCAGTTGCCACTTTATTAATAAATTCTTGTGGCATTCGAGGAATTGGCGGTGGCATTGGCCCATCTTCAATGGTTAATTTTATACCTTGAATTGGGTATTGTGAAACCTCTTTTACAAGAGATTCTATTTGTAGTGTATCTTTTAAATAAAATACTGTTTCTCCTTCTTGCCAATTGCTTGATGAATAAGTACGAACAGGATGACTCCCTTCCATAATAAAATGTTGACTTGTATGAAAAACCCTTGGAGCAGGTATAGAATCTTGGTTTCCCATTTCCCGCATTTCTTTATAGTACTCATTTGTACAAGTACTTCCTCCGGTGACAAAAATTGAAGTAACACCATAGTGAATGAATTTAGGAAAGTCTGTTTGAAAATTGGTTGTATGTGTATGGCAGTCGAATAATCCTGGCATCAAATATTTTTCGGAACCATCAACAATGGTTTTAGCTTTGTAATTGGTGTTGTTTTTATGCTGAATGATAGACGTTATTTTTTCTACGTCAATAATGACATCCATAGCCGTTTCTATGTTACCAGTTTTAACATCGATGATATTAACATTAGTGATGATTAAATCACCTTCAATAGTTTTAGAGCAACTTTGAAGAATGAAAAGAAAGAGGAGAGGAAACAGAAATTGAAAGGTTGGTCGTTTCATTTTGTCGTGAAATAACAATAAAGATAAAAAATAATAGCTTGATATTCAACAAAATAGGTAAAATATAATTACCTTAAAGCTATTATGTTTGGAAATCTGAAATCTTTTGTGGTCCTTTAAGTAGTTTTCTTATAACTGAAAAATGAAATTGATTGCACTAAAAAATGCTTCAGAGGTATCTGAAGCATTTGTGTCGGGTAAAGAGACAAGACCGCCGTGTACAAGAAACAAATTAGAAATACGACATTATATGGTTAAATTGGTATTAGCTAGTCAATAATTTTCTCTTTTCTAAGAAAAGTATCCAAGTCGTTAGCAATATTGAAGCAATTACTAACTCTTGAAATATCATTGCAATAGGAAGTACTTAATTCTTCCGATTTGCAATTAATGGTGGATAATTTTACTTTTTCAAATTTATTATTGATACGCGCACATTGCTCGAACAATGCGTCAATTGAACTGTATTTACTTGCATCAACACCATTTTGAAACAAAAACCCTTTAAGGTAGTTTTCAATAGCAACTTGAGCGTTTTTACAGACCAAATATGAAACGATATCTTCTTCTGGTCTACTTATTTCTGTATTGGCTTGGTCTAATTTTTCATAGGCTTTTTTGAATAGTTTATGAGCTTCTTCTTTCATAATTTTTCAAATTTAGTTTTGGTTATATATTTCATTTCATAAAAGTTAAAATGTGCTCCTTTTTCAGAATTAAGTGTCTCTTAATAATGAAGAAGAAGCACATTAAAGTTTAGACTACATCTTTTTATAAAGCTGGAGACGTTCCCATTTTGTTTCAACCTCTTCTTGTGCCTGTTTAAGGAGTGAAGCTCCCAATACCGCATCATTTTTAACTACTCTGGAGAATCGTGTTTCATTGTACATGAATTCTCTCAAGGGTAAGCTTGGCTGTTTCGAATCCAGTCTAAACTTTTCTCCTTTTGGTTTTGCAGGGTTAAATCTAAACAATGGCCAGTATCCAGATGCAACTGCTTTTTCTTGTTGCAAGGCTCCATCTTTTAAATCATAACCATGTTCCCCACAATGTGAGTAG
>RCNB010000968.1_pt1 | contig 18469 bp, 19 predicted proteins | sample 2041321 | NCBI WGS metagenome assembly RCNB01 (sample SAMN09708232, study PRJNA481090) | Marine sediment metagenome, whole genome shotgun sequencing project. | reverse complement strand
AAGTGTATTTTTTAATAAATATAGCAGCAGGAAATGCCATAGTAAAATATCCCCCATAAAAAGCCATTTGAACCCAGGATGCCTGGGTATTGTTCAATTCTAAAATCTTCTTAAAGGCGGATACCATGGGATTTGTGATGTCGTTTGCAAATCCCCATAATGCGAATAAAGAAGTTATTAATATAAAAGGGACTAACACCTGCTTAGAGACTACTGGTATTTTCTTTTCGTTTGCCATAATGATTATTTCCCAGATGGATTAGTCATTTTCTTGTGTTAAAAGTGATCTATCCAGATGAACATAACCGCCATCAACAGTAATAAACTGCCCTGTAGTATGCGATGATTTTTCAGAAATAGTAAACAAACATGTGTCCGCAATTTCCTGCGGGGTTGTCATCCGGTTTTCCAAAGGAATTTTTTTTATGATAGACTTGAGTTTTTTGTCTCCGTTTTTAATAGATTTTATCCAGGTTTCGTATGAGGGGGTCCAGCTTTCCGCAATAATTATAGCATTTGAGCGGATTCCATATTTAATAAGGTCTACAGCCCATTCGCGGGTAAGCCCTAAAACACCACCTTTAGCAGCTGCATAGCCCGATGTTCCTCCCTGACCTGTCAGCGCGACTTTAGATCCGATATTCAGAATATTCCCTTTCGATTCTTTTAATAATGGTAGAGCATGTTTGACTATCAAAAAAAAGCTTACCATATTCAGTTTTAATGAGTTCATGAACTCTTCATATGATGCATCTAGTCCTACCCCATCATTTACTCCTACATTATTAATGACAACATCTATCCTTCCATACTTTTTGGAGATAGTTTCGATAGCATCTTGAATTTGTTCCGGATTTGTAACATCTGTTTTGCAAAAGATGGCATCAACACCTTTTTTCTTAATTTTTTCAATGTATTTAGAACCTCTGTCATTCCTGTCAATAACGGCAGGAATAGCGCCTTCATTTACTAAACTCTGCAATATCGTTTCTCCAATACTGCCTTTCCTTCCGGCAGCTCCGGCTATTACAACAATCTTATTCTTTAATCCCAAATCCATTTACTTCTGTTTTTAGATTATAAAAATATATAGAATTCAATCCTCATATACCTGAATGTTTTTAATTTGCCCGGGATCTAAATAGTTTATATTTAAAATAGCTGCTTTCATTCCTATGTTAAAGATTGAATTCAAACCCATAATAATTTCATTTTGCAAGCCTTCTATTTTCGTTAAATCTTTGCCCCAGAAATTTAAATTGGACAAAACCGAATTAACAATTCTGGTTATACTTTCTTCTGAACCATCAACTTGTGACCATTGGAATTGAAAAAAATCCAATACTTCCGTATCATCAGCAAGCTCAATTGGCTCTCCATTCCTATCTCCTTTATAGAATGCAATTAAAGCTGCAAGAGAGAATAATAAGTGTTTCGGAAGGGTTTTTTTTCTTTTAATATATTCCAGGACAGATGGCAAAACCCTTGTTTTGTATTTGGAAATGGAATTAAGCGAAATACTCATAAGGGCATGTTCTAAATATGGGTTTTTAAATCTGTCTAGAACCTCATTGGAGAACTTAATTAATTCTTCTTCAGGAAGATTCAGGGTTGGGCATATTTCCTTAAATATGGCATTTTTTAAAAATGTCCCTACTACCGGATCTTCCAAAGATTCCCGCACCTTTTCTATTCCATACAGGTATCCAACCGGGACTAATGAAGTATGTGATCCATTTAATATTCGCACCTTTCTGGTTCTGTATGGTTCCATATTGTCTGTGAAAACGACATTCAATCCACATTGTGTGGCAGGAAACTCCTCTTTAACTTCTTTTGGTGCTTCAATGACCCATAAATGAAATTGTTCACCTTCAACTACTAAATTATCCTTATAACCTAATTCTTCTGTGATGACGTCTATCTTGTTTTTTGGATAGCCGGGAACTATTCTATCTACCAAAGTATTACAGAAAACATTATCTTCATTAATCCACCGGATAAATGCAGTATCCAGTCCCCAATCTACTGCATATTGAAGAATTATTTTCTTTAAGTTATCTCCATTTCTGTCTATTAATTCACAGGGTAATATGATTAGCCCTTTATCTGAAGCACCCTTAAAAACTTGGAATCTTCTGTATAAAAGCGCTGTCAGTTTTCCCGGATAACTTTTCTGTGGAGCATCTTCTAACTGATCATCTTTATAGTAAACAATACCGGCTTCCGTGGTGTTGGAGATGACGAATCTTAAATCCGGATTCTCAGCATTTGCCAAATACACAGGATAATTTTCATAAGGGTTGATTGCCCTTTGGATACAATCTATGATTTGATGTTCACTAACCGCCTTTCCATTTTTAATCCCGTTTAAATACAAGGTATACAACCCATCCTGATTGCTGAGTATTTTGGTTAGTCCATGAGCTATGGGTTGCACAACTACTACTCCTGAATCAAAGCCCACTTTTTTATTCATTTCGTGAATCATCCAATTGGCAAAAGCTCTCAAAAAATTTCCTTCCCCAAATTGTATTACCCTTTCGGGATATGAATGGGTGGGTACTATTCTTCTGCTTAATGTTTTCACTGGTTATTAAGTTTCTTTAGCTGATTAGGCACTTTTTTCAAGCTTATAATGAGATGCCTCTTTTCCATGGAATAAAATCGTTCTGTCCTTTGACTACAGCTTTCGCCACAAGTTCCCCACTCGCAGTTGCAATCATATACTCCAGGATTTTTTCTCCCATGCTTTCAATACTATCTTCACCACTAATTACTGTACCTGCGTTAATATCGATGATATCCTTCATTTTTTCATACAAATGGGTGTTACTTGAGAGCTTTAAAACAGGGGCTATGGGATTTCCCGTTGGCGTCCCCAACCCAGTTGTAAATACTATAATATTGCATCCCGAACCAGCGAGTCCGGTTGTGCTTTCCACATCATTTCCAGGAGTACATAAGAGGTTTAATCCGGGCCTCGTAATTTTTTCGGTATAATCCAACACATCAACCACCGGGGAAGTCCCTCCTTTTTTTGCCGCCCCTGCAGATTTCATAGCGTCCGTAATAAGGCCGTCCTTTATATTGCCTGGTGACGGATTGTTCTCAAAAGCGGAACCCACAGCTCTGGCTGCTGCAGAATAAGAATCCATAAGTGCTGCGAATTTTTTTGCAGCTTCATCGGTCTCACATCTATTAATAAGTTCTTGCTCAACTCCATTTAATTCCGGAAACTCTGAAAGTACTGTTGTGCCTCCTAATGCGACCAATAGATCCGAAGCGTAGCCCAATGCCGGATTGGCTGAAATTCCCGAAAATCCGTCAGACCCACCGCATTCCAATCCTAAAACTAAATTCCTTAATGGGGCTGGCTTTCTTTCTATTTTATTTGCCTTTGTTAATCCAATAAAGGTGCCTTTTACAGCCTCTTCAATAAATTCACGTTCACTTCTACTATTTTGCTGCCGTAGATAAACTACTGGTTTTGAAAAGTTTGGATCCTTTTGCTCAATCGATTTTTGCAATGTATCAACTTCTGCGTTCTGGCAACCTAAACTTAGTACGGTGGCTCCGGCTACATTTGAATTTGTAATATACCCGGCTAAAAGATTACATAGTGCTTCAGAATCCTGGCGGACTCCGCCACAACCCCCATCATGTTTTAAAAACTTTATTCCATCAACATTGGAAAACACCCTGTTTTTGGATATTTCATCTTTGGTATGAATAATAGATGTAGCATATATCTCTTCTTCACTCGCCCCGGAATTATACTTATTTATCAATGCCTGGGTATCCACAGCAAAATCCTTTTTGGTTATATATCCTAAAGCTTCCGATAGGGCTGCTTCTAAGACATCTACATTCCGGTTTTCACAGAATACCATAGGAATAATCAACCAGTGGTTAGCAGTACCAACACTGCCGTCTTCCCTGTGATACCCCATAAAGGTTTTTTCTTTAAAGTTTGAAACATCTGGTGCGTTCCATTTAAAGTTTTCTTTTGTGTTATTATATGCTGAGGATGCATGTTTGACGTTATCTATTGTTATCGCACAACCACTAAGTATTGGCATAATGGCCTTCCCAATCAGGACACCATACATATAGATCTCATCACCTATATTAAAATTCTGTCCGGCAAATTTGTGTTTTGCCCTTATATTTTCCTTTAAAATAATACTCACCCCATTTATATCAATAGCCGATCCTTCTTCAAGGTCTGTAATGGCTACGATAATATTATCCCTGGGATCTATTTGAACATATTTTTTGGACATATCTTTTGGTTAATTAGCTCCTAACAGATTTAATTATTTCCAGAGTCTTTCTTACATCTTCTTCCAACTTCTTAAAATCTTTTTGCGCGAGAATTTCCTTAGATATTAATTTAGATCCCATTCCCACACAGGTGACACCGGCTTCAAACCACCCCCTAAGATTAGATTCTTCTGTGCTGACGCCTCCGGTGGGCATAACATCTGTCCATGGAGATGGCCCTTTAATTGCTTTTACAAAACCCGGCCCATAGGTAGATCCTGGAAATAGCTTTACTATTTCACAGCCCAGTTCCTCTGCTCTGGCTATTTCTGTAAGAGAACCGCAACCGGGAGACCAAAGTACTTTTCTCCGGTTGCAGACCAGAGCAATGTCTTCCCGAAGAACAGGTGTGACAACAAAATTGGCCCCTAATTGCATATATAAAGAGGCTGCCCCGGCATCTGTTATTGATCCTACGCCCATTATCATCCCCGGCAATTCAGCCAGTGCAAATTTATTGAGTTTGGCAAATACTTCATGTGCAAAATCACCCCTTGAAGTAAATTCCATTAACCTTGCACCTCCTTCATAGCAGGCTCTTAGTACTTTTTTGCCTAACTCTACATCTGAATGAAAAAACAAGGGAATCATCCCGCTTTCTCGCATAGCCATTGCCACTTCTAATCTTGAATATTTTGCCATTGTATATTATTAAATAATTATCTAGCTACTCTGCCTGAGGCATCACCTCCCATTAATTTTTGGACCTCTTCCACCGTTACCAAATTTGCGTCTCCCTTTATCGTGTGTTTTAAGCAGGATGCTGCTACTGCAAAATTTAAGGCATTCTGATCATCTTCGGGGTACTTTAATAATCCATAAATCAAACCACCCATAAAAGAATCTCCTCCGCCAACCCTATCCACGATATGGGTTATTTGATATTGGGGCGATTCGTATAAAGTTTTGCCATCATACATTACGCCGGCCCAGGTATTGTGCGAAGCAGAAAGAGAACCTCTGAGCGTTGTGATCACTTTCCTTGCCCGCGGAAACTTTTCCATCATTTGCTGGCAGACCGAGAGGAATGCTTCGGCCTTTACATCATGCCCCTGTGTAGTGATGTCCAGACCTTCGGGTTTAATTCCAAAATGTTTTTCAGCATCTTCTTCATTTCCTAAAATTATATCACAATAGGAGGTAAGCTCTGTCATGATTCCCTCTGGCTCAACGCCGTACTTCCAGAGTTTTGCTCTATAATTAAGGTCAGTGGATACAGTTATTCCCATTTCACTGGCTTTTTGTACAGCTTCAAGACATACATCTGCTGCTCCCTGTGAAATGGCTGGTGTGATGCCCGTCCAGTGAAACCATCCTGCTCCTTCAAAAACCTTTTCCCAATCAATCATACCCGATTTAACTTCTGCTATGGCTGAATGGGCTCTGTCATAAATCACTTTACTTCCCCTTGATACCGCACCTGTTTCAAGAAAATATATACCTAATCGGTCTCCACCAAAAATAATGTCATCTACCCCAACACCTCTTTTACGCATTTCCATCAAAGCGCAATCTCCTATATCATTCTTTGGCAAACGGGTTATAAAACTAACCGGAACACCATAATTGGCTAATGATACGGCTACATTAGACTCACCTCCGCCATATATTATATCAAAAGAATTTGTTTGGGAAAACCGTAAAAATCCCGGGGGTGCCAGACGCAGCATGATTTCCCCAAAAGTCACTACTTTTTTCATGTAATAATTTGATTTTGTTGTTTTAAAAATTAACAGTTGCCTTTATCACGCCATTTGTCGGGTCTAGCCAACCATCGAAGTGATGTATCATTTCGGTAAAGCTCACATTATGAGTTATGAAAGAATCCACTGGAAATTTACCCTTTTCTAAAATATCTATTACAGCTTCAAAGTCTTCCAAGGTAGCATTTCTGCTGCACATTATTGTGGTTTCTTTTGCATGTATAGCCGGATGTTCAAATTCAAGCTTCCCATTAGATAAACCAACCAAAATATATCTGCCACCATTTGCCATATAATTTACGCCTTTCTCCAGTGCCTCCTTATTACCCGTAGCATCAAAGACGGCAGTGGCCATCTCACCGTTGGTAATTTCCGCAATGATATCTACGGCTCCCTCACCAGCCAAAACAGCATGATCAATTTCAATTTTATCTTTGGCGTAATTCAGTCTTCCAGGAGCTATATCCATAGCAATCACTTTTGCGCCTGCGATCTGCGCAAACTTCATTATGCCAATTCCAATTGGGCCACAACCCATGACAACAATAAGCTCATTGGGTAGAATTTGAGCCCTTCTAATAGCATGAGCTCCTATAGCTAATGGTTCCACAATTGCCATCTCAGCATAACTTAATTTGTTTGCAGGAATCAAAAGGTTCGTGGGCACCGAAATCTGCTCTTGCATGCCACCATCTGTATGCACGCCAAGTACCCTGATATCAGTACAACAATTGGTTTTTCCATTTTTACAGGCAATGCATTGTCCACAACTGATATAAGGCATTACAATTACTTTATCACCGACTTTGATATTTTGGTTATTTTCTCCTATTTCTATTACTTCAGCGGCCAGCTCGTGTCCTAGTATCCTTGGGTAGGTGAAAAAAGCCTGGTTTCCCGTATATGCATGTAAATCAGTTCCGCAAATCCCAATTTTCTTTACACTAAGAATAGCTTGTCCTTCTACTTTTTGAGGTTTGTTTTTTTCTTTAAGCTTAAACAGACCAGGTTTTTCACATACAATATACTTCATCAATAACTCTTATAATTTTGAAAAGAACACACCCTGAGGAACGCTCTTTACTAAACTAATTCAAAAAAATTAAATAATTATTTTTATTTGCCTTATAAAGTTAAATAAACCATATATAACTCAAGATGAACTCAACATTTTTGTAATTGAATACTTTAAGCGAACTTTGAAGAGACCGGTTATTTTTCTTATTTGGGCTTTCATAATTTATTTTTTAAGAATAAGATTTAAGCTTAAACCTTTTATTAAAGTAATGCGCAACATCTAAATCATGCCTGTAAAATGTAAAGCAGCCATTGCAATCGGAAATGGCAATTTCACTATTGAAAATATCGCGGTTAATGAACCACGAGCAGATGAAGTTATGGTAGCTATTAAGGCAGCTGGGTTGTGCCACACAGATTATGATTCATTAAATTGGGGAAAACCTCTGATATTAGGTCATGAGGGGGCCGGAGTGGTTAAGGCGATCGGTAAGGATGTTAAAGGTCTTCATGTGGGGGATTCTGTTATTTTGAATTGGGCTACTCCATGTAATAATTGTTTCCAGTGTAATTTAGGTAATCTACATATTTGTGAAAATAATTCACCTGTGGTAGCCGGTGCCAATGGGTATACGAATGGACATGCACATTTGGAAGGAACCTTATGGAACGGTAAACCAATTGAGCGTTCTTTTAATATTGGGACTTTATCCGAATATACTCTTGTAAAGGCCTCAGCAGTTGTAAAAAACACAGCGGAAAGAATGTCTTTTGCATCGGCAAGCATAATCAGTTGCGGGGTAATGACCGGATATGGATCTGTTGTAAATTCTGCAAAGGTAAAACCCAACAGTTCTGTTGTGGTTTTAGGTACGGGTGGGGTTGGTTTAAGTGTTATTCAGGGAGCAAAGCTGAGTATGGCTTCTATGATTATAGCAATAGACATAAATGAACAAAGACTGGCTATGGCCAAAGAATTTGGCGCAACAGACCTTATTCTTGCCAGTAAAGAAGACAAGGGATTATTGATCGCTGCTGAAGCTGTAAAGTTACTGACCGAAGGCAGGGGAGCAGATTATGCCTTTGAATGCACTGCAGTTCCGGAGCTGGGTGCAGCACCCCTGGCAATGGTTAGGAATGCGGGTACCGCGGTCCAGGTGAGTGGAATTGAAGAGGAAATTACTATCGACATGAATTTATTTGAATGGGATAAAATTTATATAAACCCTTTATATGGCGGATGTAACCCTCAGACAGATTTTCCCAAAATCATTGAGCATTACGAGTCAGGTGAAATAAGGCTTGACGAAATGATTACGCAAACCTACGATTTGGATCATTTGCAAAAAGCCTTTGACGATATGTTGGCAGGAAGAAATGCCAAAGGTGTTATTCTATTTGATTAATTTTAAAGATGTTCAGAACTATTGAAAAATCAAATCCGGCTTTTGAAAGCAATCATCTAAGTTTTATTACGGTAAAAACCAAAAACTTAAAAGGCCGGGGTGATATTTGTCTTTTTGTTCCTCCTATAGAAGGCCTGAAGGATATTCCTTTGGTTATCCTGCTTCATGGGGTATATGGCAGTGCCTGGGTGTGGTCGCAAAAGGCGGGTGTGCACCTTACCGCATGGGATATGATTCAAAAGAAGGAATTAGAGCCAATGGTGATAGCCATGCCCTCCGACGGACTTTGGGGGGACGGCTCAGGGTATTTGCCGCATAATGATTTTGATTTTGAAAAGTGGATTGTGGAAGATGTTCCCAAAGTGGTTATTGATAACATCGCTTCGGTTAGTGAGAAATCCGATCTATATATTTCCGGGCTTTCTATGGGTGGTTTCGGGGCGCTGCGTTTAGGAATCAAATACTCCGATAGATTCAAGGCAGTATCTGCACATTCGTCGATTACCAAAATGGAACAAATGTCTTTGTTTGTAGAGGAATCACTAAAGGAGTATGAGCAAATTAATAAGCAGGAGGAATCCGTTTTAGAGTTGGCACTAGACAGAAAAGAACATCTGCCTCAATTGAGATTTGATTGTGGTACCGAAGATTTACTGATTAATCATAACAGACTTCTGCACGAACAATTAAATAAGGCTCAAATAGCCCATGAATATGAGGAATTTGTAGGGGGGCACGAATGGGACTATTGGCAGAAACACATAAAAGACAGTTTGCGGTTCTTTAATAAGTTTATCAAATAACTAAAACTATTTGTAACTTAAAACTAGTTCTGTGAATTTGATTCGAACATAAAACATTAGAAATTTAGATATGGCAGTAATAAAAGACCTTGCGGATTATCATGAATTGGTATCCGACCTTTTTAAACAACCAAAATCGCGTGAAGAATGGGATCAATACAGGTTGAGCGATGAACAGGTAGCTCATTTTCATGAATATGGGTATTTGTCGGGAATTAAATTATTGGAAGATGATCAAATTGAAGTCTTGCGTAGCCAATTGACGGAGGTTATAGATCCCAAACATCCAGCTCACCATTTATTCTACGAATTCCATAGCAATGAGTCACAAAATTCCGATTCTATTTTATTTCATTCTTTGGGACAATGGCGTATTACCAATGCGTTTCATGATATTCTTTGGAATCCGGCATTTCTCATGGCTGCACACCAGTTATTGGAAAATAAGCCGGTCAGATTCTGGCATGATCAATTATTTTATAAACCGGCTAAACACGGTGGAGTAGTAGCCTGGCACCAGGACTACTCGTATTGGACGCGCACAATAGCCATGCAGCATTTAACATGCTGGACAGGCCTGGACGATGCAACAATTGAAAATGGGTGTTTACACTATGTCCCTAAAAGTCATAAATGGGGATTGTTGGATGCACCTTCATTAGCTGGCGATATGAACGGATTAATGAAATATCTCACTGAAGAACAAAAAAAGGAATTTAAACCGGTTGCCATAGAAATGAAAAAGGGTTATGGAACCTTTCATCATCCTTTAATGGTTCATGGCTCCTATGAAAACAATTCTGAAATGAGCAGGCGGGCATTTGTGATCAATGTATTTGCAGATGGTACCGTGAGCAATACGGATGATGAGCTCTTAGCCGGGGTGCCAATAATTCCAAAAGGAAGCAAAATGCAAGGTAAATTTTTCCCCTTATTATACAACCCGAAAGCGTAGTTGTAATTAAGAATTTGGTATTCAATTATACTTGTAGAACGTAATAGAATGTTAAAGCAATAAAGACCATGAAGATTAATATTTTGAAAAAGGCATTAGAAGAAGGCAAAACTGTATTTGGGCCATTCTGCAAAATGCTTGATCCCACTGTTGTTGAATTAGCGGCATTGGCAGGCTTTGATTTTGTGATTATAGATATGGAACATGGACCATATAGTATAGAAACTGTTCAGCAAATGGTAAGAGCAGCAGAAGCCAGAGGCATCACAGCGGTGGTTAGGGTTACAGAAAATAGTGAGACATCTATTCTGCGCGTATTGGATATTGGAGCAAAATGTATTCAGGTACCTCAGATATCTACAGGCGAGGATGCAGGAAAAGTAGTGAAATCTGCTCTGTTTTATCCTAAGGGAGAACGTGGTATGTGCCGATATGTAAGGGCTGGAGATTATACTGCAATTGATAAAGCTGAACATTTTGGCAGATCTAATGAAAGCGTATTAACTATTATACATATTGAAGGTGTTGCAGGTCTGAAGAATTTACCGACTATTCTCACTTATGATGGTATTGATGTTATTTTTTTAGGACCCTATGACTTGTCGCAATCTTGTGGTGTTCCAGGGCAGGTGCACCATGAAAAGGTTGTAAAACGCATGGAAGAAGCAGTTGTCCTCGCCAGAAAAAGTGGTAAGGTAGTTGGCACTTTTGTGGAAACCGTAGAAGACGCAAAGAAGTGGGAGAAAATAGGCGTTCAATATATCTCATACGCCGTTGACACGGGCATAGTTTTGAAGGCCTTTCAACAAATAACTACAAAACTAATTAACAATTAGCTGGTAATTACTATTCTCAAATAAAAGTTCAAATTTTCCAGGGCGGATTCTTCCTGTTCACTCCACCGTAATATAGTATTAATTGATTGCCATCAGGATCTTTTAATCTTGCTTCCCTCCATAACCAAGGTTTATCGTTCGGTAATTCGTCAAATTCGACTCCTTGGGAAAATAGCTTACTTACGTACTCATCCAGATCTTCGCATTCAAAATACACATATATTCCATCTCCTGAAGGTAGTTTCTCGGTTTGGTGTATGGAAAAAGTACTTTCCCCATCAGGACATTCAAATCTTGCGTAATGCGGTAAGGCCTTAACGATTAGTTTTAAACCCATTTTTTCGTAGAATGGAATAGATTTAGTCAAATCAAGGGATGGCACGGTAATTTGATTTAAGTTCATTTAAACTTGTTTCGATTCTAAATTGCGGACATATTTTTATCTGAAAAAGACTTCTCGTAGTGCACTCTCCGGAAATATCTATTCGGTTTTATGTACTTCCAATTCAATTTCTATCATAAACTCGGGTAATGCCAATTCCTTAACACCAAGCCAGGAACCTGTAGGAAATTGCTTGGTGTAAATGGTGTTGCGATAGGCTGCAAGCTCCAGAAATAAAGGCATATTAGTTGTAAATACATTTTCAACAACAACATCATCAAAAGTGCAACCATAATGCTTTAATATTTTGTCCAGATCCGAATAACAATTTTTCATTTGTTGCTCAAAATCTCCTACTGCAGTTGGATTGCCGCCATCATCCATACTTACGGCACCGGAAATTTTAATGTCGTTGCCAATTTTCACAGCATGGGAATATCCATAAGCTTTTTCCGTTTCTGGGCGGAGGAGAAAATACTCTGGCTTTTCAACTTCAACTATTTGTTCTTTTTCAGCTTCTTTGGGTGCCTGGTTGCAACTTTGAATTATTAATGCAAAAACAAACAGGGAAGTTAGAAATGTTAATTGGTTCAAAAGGGTGTATTTTTTTTTCATGTTTTAAAGTGTAATTTATGACTGATTTCTTTGTATCGACTTTACTGTTTTAAAAAGCCCTAAGTTAATGAAACTTTAATATTATTTGCTGATCTATTTGCCACATGTGTAAGTATTTTGAAATTCACTATTCCATCAAAGAAATTGGGAAAAATGTATTGAATTATGATCCTATTCCGGGAGAATACCTGGGCTGTATTCCGCTTTCCGATGTTGTGACTACCTGGAGTTTATAGAAGATTAGCAAACGTCCTTAATTTTCTTTTGCAAGACAGGGATAAGATCATTTTCAAACCAGGGATTTTTTTTCAACCAGATATTATTTCTCGGAGAAGGATGTGGCAAGGGTAAGTGCCTGGGAAGATATTTCTTATAATTCTTCACTGTTTCCGTTAATGTTTTGGCTTTGTGAGCCCCCAAATAATAGGATTGAGCATAATTTCCAATAAGTATAACGAGCTCGATCTTTTTCATGTGTTCAAGTATCTTTTTATGGTACAAAGGAGCACATTCCGGCCTAGGGGGTAAATCTCCTGATTTGCCTTTCCCGGGATAGCAAAATCCCATTGGTATTAATGCAAAAATTTCGGGATTATAAAAAGTTTCGATACTGACATTGAGCCATTGTCGCAATCTTTTTCCACTTTGGTCATCCCAGGGGATACCTGTTTTATGTACAATGCTACCTGGTGCCTGGCCAATTATGGCGATTTTACTCTTTAGATTTGCGGAGACCACCGGATTTACCCCATCGATTAAAAAGGGCAAACAGACCTGACATTTTTTTATTTCTTTAAGCAAAAATTCCATCCTAACACACTTGTTTTCTATTATTCGTTCCGCTATTTATAGGCATTAAAAATTGTTTTTGTTTCATCCAAAACTCTCTTCATCAATATAGGACCAATTATTATATAAATTAGAGCTGTATATAATCCAGAAAAATATTCTCCAACATAAATTGATATCAAGATATGTCCAATGGAATTCAATAATACTCCTACAAGGATAAAAAACAATGGGATTATCATTAACTCCTTTATTTGTTTAAACAAAATGATTCCTCCGATAATAAAGATGAAATAGGCCACCATATTAAATACTAGCCAATAGTCTAATGGGTATGCTTCCTGACCCAATAATTGTGGGACTTCTATAATAAAATCCGTTAAATATTCTTCAGTAAAGTGGAGAAATTGAATTCCCAATAACAATAAGTATAGAGGTAATATTCTTTCAGGGTTTGGCGTCTTCTTATAAAATGTATTTAAATATACTATATAGGTAAGAATTATACCAGGTATGAATACTATAACTGATGTAAGAGTTGAAGAAACAATAATGAAAATTGAAATCAATATGACTACAATTACTAATGGTATTACTATGTATCTGTTCATCTTCATAATCATAAAAAAGCACAATGGTTAACCCCTATTTTAGAACAAAACAATTTTTAAGCTAGCATTAGAATTCGTTTAATTTAAAGTATTTGTGTTCATCGAAAACTTTATCATTTTTGAATATTGCCTTTTTAAAAACACCCTCTTTTTTATATCCGTTTTTTTCAAGTGCCTTCATTGAAGCAATATTAAATTCAAATATACCTGCATGAATTCTAAGCAATTTTAAGTTCTCAAATCCATATTTGGTGATCAATTTAATAGCTTTTGTGGCTATTCCTTTACCCCAATAGGGCTCTCCAATCCAATAACCAATTTCTGCTGATTTTCTGTAAACATCTTTCTGAATGATTATTCCTATTACACCGCAGAGATCACCGTTGTATTCTATTCCAAAATTTTGTTTGGGTTTTTCTTCTGTTACTGAGTTTATAAAAAACTCTGCATCACTTTCACCATAGGGAAAAGGAAAAGTATCTCTTAGATTAACCCATATATTCTTATTATTAACAAGTTTTGCTAATTGAGATTTATCAGATAGATAGAGTTCTCTTAATTTTACTTCTTTTGGTTTCAATAGTTACCTTTTCTTTCGGTTACCGCAGTTATAATAAATGCATGTATTAATGCCGTAGGCTTATTATTGTAGCCTTTTTTTCTGAATTATATACAATAGGAGTTCATCATCTTCATTAGGTAGTTTAATTGTACCTGCCATTTCTAGTCCTAATTTTTCTAAAAGTCTTTGAGAGGAAATATTCTCTTTTGATGTAATTGCCTTAATTTCTTCAATTTCAAATTCTTCAAAAGCAGCTTTTTTCAATCTATTTGCTGACTCATAAGCATAGCCTAATCCCTCATATTCAGGTAAAAGTCCAAATCCTATATCTATTCCATCCATTCCATCTCTATCATAAAGTCCGCATGTGCCAATTTTAGAATCATCTGACCTTCTTATTAAGGAGTAATTAGAATACCCCAGATCATTTAATTGAGGAAGCATTTTAATCCGTATATAATTCTCTGCATCTTCAATTGATTTAATATTTCTATCTCCAACATATTTAATAAACTTAGGAGTATTCATAAGTTCACAAATAAATTCCGCATCTCCCACTGAAGTTGGCTTAATAAGTAATCTTTCTGTTTCGAATTCTTTGTACATTATCTTTTATTGGGTACAGTTTTATTCACTTTTTCCACTTTTCGGTTTTAATGCTTTTCTCAAAAGTTTAACCCATAAATTCCATTTATGCTGCTTAGGCTCTTCTATGAATTGATTTTCAACTTTGTCCATTAAATCTTCGAATAGCGCATTGTGGAGCCAATAAATAGCAAATGCCCATGTTAAGATTCCAATACCAGTAGTTTTCATTTCAAGGGTATGTCTGAATTCTGTTTTATTACTTTTTAGTTTTACAATATTAAATCTGTGGACACCATTAAATCCTTTCGGGGCATTAAATTTAAATTCAATTAGGTCGTTAGGGATATATTTATTTATACTATACCTAATAGGTCCGTGTCCTCCTTTTGCATTTTCGACTAATCCATCTTTAAATCTTATTGCTGGCCATTTTTCATAAGGCCAGATCTTATCCTCTTTTGAGGATAAAGTACCCAATAATTGCGAAACTTCCTCTTTCGAAGAATTTAAAACGCGTTTATGAATATTTACAACTTCCAATTTATTGGTTTCAATTATACAGAAGAGTGTTAAAAAAACATCGGTTTTTAACCCGTTTATTTAGTGTTGTCTAAAGATTTGTTCTTAACATATTTCTCTAGCCATTGATCCTGCTCCCAAAGTAGATGCAGAATAGTTTCCTTTGCTCGATATCCATGACTTTCGTTAGGCAACATAACTAACCTTACCTGAGCGCCTAATCCTTTTAGTGCGTTGAAATATCTTGTACTTTGCATAGGATAGGTTCCCGAATTGTTATCTGCTTCACCATGAACCATAAGTAAAGGTGTCTTCATTTTATCGGCATGCATAAACGGGGACATATTATAATAAACTTCTGGAGCTTCCCAATAATTTCTTTCTTCACTTTGGAATCCAAAAGGTGTCAGCGTTCTATTGTAGGCACCACTTCTGGCGATTCCTGCCGCGAAAAGATCGGAATGCGAAAGTAGGTTAGCTACCATAAATGCCCCATAACTATGCCCTCCAACACCAACACGGGTTCTATCAATATAACCCATTGCATCTACTGCGTCAATGGCCGCTTTAGCATTGGCTACTAATTGCATTCGAAAAGTATCATTAGGTTGATCATTACCTTCGCCCACTATGGGAAATGAAGCGCCATCAAGCACAACAAAACCTTTGGCCACCCAATAAATAGGTGATCCATAATATGGAAAGGTAAATTTATTTGGATTAGAAGTCTTCTGTGAGGCGCTTGATTGATCTTTAAATTCGCGGGGATAAGCCCATAAAATCATGGGCATTTTTTCTTTTTTCTCTTTATCGTATCCTACAGGCAAATATAAAGTGCCCGAAAGATCTAAACCATCATCCCTTTTGTAAGTTATCACCTCTTTATGGATTCCCTGGATACTTTTAAAAGGATTGTCAAAGTCTGTCAACTGCACAAGTTGATTTTTCTTTAAATCTCTAATAAAATAATTGGGGTACTCGTTAGGTGATTCTATACGAACTAATAGTTCACTTTTTTCAACATCATAACTGTTAAGATTTTCAAGTTTGTCGGTATATTCCGATTGATAAAGCCGACTGGTTTTCTGAGATTTAAGGTTGATCTTATCAATAAAAGGGAACTGTCCTTTTTCAGAATATCCAGCGCCTTTAAGGAAGGCATAACTACCTTTTACAGCCAGGACATCGCTTCCCATTTTATTTCTTTTTGTTACAAAACTTCCTGGGTCGCTGTATCTATCCTGATAATTTCTATTAAAAAGAATTTTAGGTTCTACAGAGGAATCAGATGGATTGAATAAATATGTTTTAGTATTTCTTGTATTCCACCAGTAATCATAAATAAGTGCTGTATCATCATCTCCCCACTCCGCACTATCATATCTGTTGATGGTTTTCATCAGACTCTTAGCCTCACCGCTGAACGGGGCATTTAGTTGAAAAATTTCATCCCTGTATAAGACTTCTTTTTCAGGATCGCCTCCATCCAGTGCCTCGGCAAAAACCAAGCTTGCAGGCTGGTCATTTCTCCAGCTAAATCTTCTTCTCCCTTGGCGGACAGCCATGAAGCCCTTAGGCAGATCTTCTATCAACGGCACCTCAATAACTGTCTCTACCATTTGGCCATCCCTGGAATAAATGACAGTTTTAGAGCCAAATCTATTATAAGGTATAAGGTATGAAAATGGTTTTTCAACAGTTGTTACCATTACATATTCTCCATCCGGAGAAAACATTATATTATTGTACATAGCACCTTCCAGCCATTTTTCACTTTTTCCATCCAATGTAATTTTGTAAAGCTCTGATAAAGCAAGTTGTTCAAAGTTATGCTCATCATTTTTATTTTTTAACAAATCCTGATAAGTTCTGTTTTGTGCTTTTTTTCCATCATTAACGGAGACTGTAGGGCCAGTAGGCACAGCGTTCTTCGTATCAATGAGTTCCAGCCTGTCTGGGGAAATCATTTTCACCAGGATTGCATTGCCATCCTCAAACCAGTTTATCACATCGCGAAGGTTTCCATTTGCCTTTGGTTCTGTCAGTTTTTTTGCTGTTTGTTTAATGTTATCGACTACCCAGACTTCTACTCCTGAAGACGTTGTATTTGTGAATGCCATCTTCTTCTGATCAGGAGAGAAAGTAAAGTTGGTTAATTTTGGTTCTGATGGTAATCCACTAACTTGGATGACCTCTGATTCATTATTTATGAGAGGTTTTATTTTTAAATTATTATAATAAGTCACCCTGCTTCCAATATTGGTTTTCGGATTAATCCTTAATCCTCCCAATCTCAATTCTTCTTGCGATATTTCCTGGATACTTTTGAAGGCATCCCGATATAGAAAGATCATGAATTCTTTGTTGTCGTCAACAAATACTGACGGAGCTAAAGGCACATCTACAAGGTCGAGAATTTCCTTTGATGGTTTTTGATAAGTCAGTGATTCTTGAGCTTGTACTTTTACAATTAATAATAAAAGAGCTACATAAATTGAGTGTTTCATATTCTTTTTGGTTTATAGCTAACGGCTTTGTGTGTTTAAAATAGTGTTTGCAAAGCATATACTTATGAGCTGGAATAAATGTATGAAAAAAGCGCAAGCTTGAAATACGTGCGCTTGGTAAACTGTTTTTTATATACGGTGCTGAATGCCGATTTTTAATAATAGTAATCAAAACTAGATCATTGGCTAACAAATCGAGACATCTGATTTGACTGTTTGTTTTAAAAGTTCATTCGTGCTCTGTCATAAATAATTAAAGAACAGTTCTACGGCATTACCTAGTATAAAACTGCCAAAGGCTCCTGCGAATGATATGCGTCCCGTGCCAAATGCATTTGAAAAGGCCAGCCAGAGCGCAAATAAAGAACAACACAAAAAAATGACCAGTGCATAGATCGGTACCAGTGTTGTAATAAGTCCAATTATGTTAAAGAAAAGATCCGACAATACTGTAAATGCAAACAGTGCCATAGCGAAATTGGTCTTGGGATTTCCCGTAAACAGATAAAAACCAGCAATCAGGAGTTCAACACAAATGGCCAAAGGTCCAAATTGGCCATAATACTCTGTTTTAAAATAGCCTTCCAAACCCTTAGGAAACACTATCTCTAAAAAAAATATTGCGCTAAGTACCAGGGCTATTATTATGAATACAGAGGCAATAATTTTTCTTTTTTTCATGATGGGATATTACTGGTTGAAAGATATACTGTTCAATTTTTTTAGAAAATAATTCTAATAACTTTAATCAAAAATGTTTACCAACGGTATTGTATATGAAAAGTAGCGAGTTAATACTCGTAATATTTTCGTTTAGGATAAATGTATTAAAAAAGTGCAAGATTTAATT
>RCNB010001129.1_pt1 | contig 18476 bp, 18 predicted proteins | sample 2041321 | NCBI WGS metagenome assembly RCNB01 (sample SAMN09708232, study PRJNA481090) | Marine sediment metagenome, whole genome shotgun sequencing project. | reverse complement strand
GGAGTGGTCGGGGGGCTACTCCTGACCGCATGGGGTGGACCGAAGAAAAGGGTTCACGGAGTTCTAGCTGGAATGGCCCTGTCCAGTCTCTTTGGGTACACAGCTATTGGGCTTGGGAAAGACATGTACACATGGGCCATTGGGGGCTTCCTCATGATGATCTTCAACCCACTTGTCAACGGCAGCAATCAGGCCATCTGGCAGAGTAAGGTTCCACCGGAGATGCAGGGGAGGGTATTCGGCACGAGGGCGATGATAGCTAGGATCAGTCAGCCTGTCGCGATGGCAATAACGGGTCCCCTGGCCGATAAGTTCCTGATCCCTGGAATGATGGAGGGTGGGACTCTTGCACCTTATTTTGGTTGGTTGGTTGGGGTTGGCCCTGGTACTGGGATAAGCCTCCTGTGGGTCTTTTTGGGTATAATAGGTTTCATCGCCGGGATGGGCGGGTACCTGTTCAGGGAGGTCAGGGATGTTGAAACGATACTCCCAGATCATGATGAGCTACAAATCCCGGTAGAATCATAATGGTCTAATCAGATTCTACCCCAATACATTTATAAATAGAAAATAACCGTTTTATATTCGATAATAATCGAATAATATTCGATAGGATGTGGAGAACGGAGTGTCAGATCAAGATAAGCTAAGGGACGAAGTGAGACAGCTCAGGGAGCAGCTAGCACGAATAGCCGAACAACTGGAAGAAGAACCAGTAGAACCGAATGTTGAGGAAACCCAAGAGGAGGAACCCGAATCGGAGGAGATACCCACCGAGGAAGCCCCATTTGATTTCGATGAGGAAGAGAACCGAGGCGAGCGTAATTCCAAGTACGGCAGGTTGTACGGGGAGATGTACGGCAGGGCATGGCGTCCAGCTGAACCATTCGGAGAGAAACTCGGTGAATACATCGGGGAGTTCGTAAACGATATCATGGAAAACGTGAACTCGGAGCTAGAGCAGACCGTCTTCCTCGACAGGAGGGGGAAACGCGAAAGACCCACTATGATGAGTGACAGGAACGTGAAACATACCGCCGCCATAATGAGCGCCATGGGAAACGAGCACAGGATCACGATCCTTCGAGAGCTGAGCTGGGGTGGCATGTATAGCAGCGACCTCCAGGAGCCCCTCAAGGAGATCAGCCCCAGTACCTTGAGCAGTCACCTTGACGTGCTTGAACAGGTCGGTTTGATCCACCAAGAGAAAAGACGAGGGAGATACCTCATTACGATGGCAGGTAGGATAGCCATCAAGATGGCTGCCCAGATAGCGAAACGGGCAGAGGTCAAGATGGACTTTGAGTAATTCTTGATTAGCCTTGAGCGATTAGAGGGGAGAATAATTAATCTCCCTTTCACAGCTAGCTACTGATTTGCCTTCCTCGGTTTCTTCGCCGGGACTAGAACCTTCCCGATCTTTACCTCGTCGTTCCTAACTCCCAGGTCGTTCTTCCTGTTCTTTCTGACCCAAGAGTAGAGGCTTTCTTCTCTCATCAACACTCGCTCTGAATCACCGGTTATAAGGCGAACCCATCAACCTGTGCTTAAGGGACTCATGTGAATATGGAAAAGTCCTTGAGTATCTGTGAAAGTAGGTGCTGTATGCCTGTAATCAAAGCAAACGGGATTGATATCTACTACGAGACGAGGGGAGAGGGGACGCCTTTAATGTTAATCAACGGCTGGGGAGGGAACCTTGACAGCTGGAGCGATAAGATGATTGATCTCCTTGCCGAGAAGCAAAGGGTAATTATGATGGACAACAGGGGGACCGGAAGGTCAGACAAGCCCGACACCCCCTACACCATGGACATGATGGCGGCGGATACCAAAGGCGTACTCGACTCACTGGGCATAACGAAGGCTCATGTCATGGGGTTCAGCATGGGTGGAGCCATCACGCAGACCTTCGGGATCAACTACCCCGAGACGGTGCTGAGTCTAGTCATTTGCGGGGCTTCCGCTGGAAGGGAGAACTCCGTCTCTTCAGACCCCAAGGTACAGATGGACCTCGCATTGATAGCCAACCCGTTGCCCGAGATGACCGTTAGGGATATCACCATCAAACTCCTGTACCTGCTATACTCCAAGGAGTATGTTGAGGAGCATCTCGAGGAGCTTGTTAAGGATGAGACTTACTCGGATTACCCTACCCCGAGTTTTGCGTTGATGAACCAGAGCCACGCCATCTCCACATTGAACTCTTACCCACACCTGCCGAACCTGAAAGTTCCGGTACTGATCTTGACAGGAGACGATGATGTTCTCGTCCCTCGGGAGAACAGCGAAAAGATTGCGTCTCAGATACCTGGATCAGAGCTAGTGACGATTCCTGGGTGCGGCCACGGATTCCTGAAGCAGAAAACGGATGAAGCCGTAGGGCACATCCTACGGTTCCTTGATAATGTGGAGTGCTAGCTCTCGGCAAGCTTCTTGAATGCCTCGGGCATCATCCTGAACGTGGTCCACTCATCCATCGCCTTGGCGCCCAGGCTGAAGTAGAACTGCCTGCTGGGCTCGTTCCAGTCGATCACTGTCCACTCAACCCTCCCGCAGTCCTTCTCGACGGCTATCTGGCATAGCTTCTTCAGTAGGGCTGTCCCAATCCCGTTTCCTCGGTACTCCTCTGGAACAAATATGTCCTCAAGCCACAGGGTGGGCTTTGCCTCGAATGTGCTGAACGTGTAGTAGAACAACGCGACCGCAAGGTACTCAGGGCCAATGTCTCCCTTGTTCTCGACCAGCATGCAGTCGTATATCTTGTCCTCGCTGAAACCGTATTTTCTGTACAACTCCTCGGTTCCCTTGAACTCAAGTTTCTCGTATACGCTGAGCTGGTAACACAGATCCATTATGACGGGGATGTCCTCCTCGGTGGTGTCCCTTATCTCCCATTTCAAGCCTTCAATCTTGGGCAATTTAATCAGAAAGAGATGGGCAGACTGGGATATTATGTTTAACTACTTACCGCCCAGGTACCTCGCCAGCTCGTAGAGATTCATGTGTCTGGCGTTCCTGTCGTACTTCCCCAGCTTGAACGCCATCTGTACGAAGTACCCGATGCTGAAGGCCGTGATCACGGTTCCTATCCCAATGGGTCCACCCATGGCGATTCCCAGAACGAGTACCGTTACCTCGATTCCCGCCCTGACCACCGAGACCTCCCTGCCCAGCCTCTGGACGAGCCCTATCATTAAGCCGTCCCTTGGTCCTGCCCCAAGCTTGGGGCTCAGGTAGAAGTACGAGGCCACGCCTATCATGGTCATGCCTGCGACTAGGAGCACCAGTTGCAGTACGATGTTGTTGAACTTGGGCACGATTCCCAACCCTATGATGACGTCGATGAAGTATCCGATGAAGAACATGTTGCTAACCGTTCCGAACCCCGGTGGGAAGCCCAAGAACCACCCAAAGATGAGCACTCCCAGCCCAACTACCTGGGATGCCTGACCAAAGCTGAGTCCGATCACGTTCATCAGCCCCACCTGGAAGACGCCCCATGCGCTCATGCCAAGATCCGCGTAGAGTATCATCACCGAACCCAGGGCGAAGAGGAAGAGCCCGAAATATAGGCTTGGAAGCCTCTTGACGAAGCTGACCCAGTTCTCGGTTAGTTTGGATGGAATTGTATTTTGCCTCCGGTCATGTTCAACGCTACCTTGAACGCCTCTTCGGCGTCTTCAAGCTTAAACCTGTGGGTCAGGACGCTGTTCACGTCCACTAAGCCCCTTGAGATGAGGTCGATGCTCTGTGGGAAGTTCACGGGCTTCGCGTCGTATGCCCCCTTAATCTCCAGCTCACGCCTCACAAGCCAAGTCATGTCGATGGGGACTTCCTCGCCGAATATACCGACGACAGTCACCCTTCCCCTCTTCCTGACTATGCGGGTTGCCTGCTTAACCGCTGGGGGGGCTCCCACCGCCACGAACGCGATATCCGCCCCCACTCCCTTGGTCCTATCCATCACGATCTCCTCCAAGTCATGCGCCTGGATGTTAACTGTCTCGATTCCCAACTTCTCCGCTATCTCGAAACGGGTCTTGTCCGCGCTGAGTCCGGTGATGATGACCTCCGCTCCTCCCAGCTTGAACAGCTGGGCGCTGTAGAGGCCGATGGGGCCGCAGCCCTGGACCACCACGAAGTCATTTATCCTGAAGGGCGTTATGTCCCTGACAAAGTGGAGGGCGTTGCTGAGGGGCTCGACGAGGGCAGCGTCCTTGTAGCTCATGTTCTTAGGTACCCTGTGTAGTAGCTTGTATGGGACGGTGACGTACTCTGCGAAGCCTCCCGCCGTGTGTATACCGAACAGGGTGGATTCCTCGCAGAGGTTGCTCCTGCCCTCCCTGCAGAACCTGCATACGCCGCAGGCCTTGACTGACTCGCTTAGCACCCTGTCGCCATCGTTGAAACCAGTTACAACTTTTCCCGTCTCGACGATCTCCCCCGAGAACTCGTGGCCCATTACCACGGGGAGGGTCATCTGGCTGTACGCCGATGTGTACTTGTATATCCCTAGGTCGCTGCCGCATATCGATGCTGCCTTGACCTTGATCAAAACCTCGTCAGCGGCGACCTCCGGGACCGGGATGTCAGCAACCTCGATGCCCGGCTCCGGCTTGGTCTTCATGATGGCCTTCATGGTACACTGGGTTGGGTGCATGGTCAATATAGTTTTCTAAGGTCTCCCCTCTCTGATGGTGGTTTTGTCATCTTTGAGGGGAGGAGGTAGGCTCGTCAGGAAGTGCCATGGGAAGGGGCCCGTGTTCTTTTCCCGTCTCCGAAGATGATATAGCGCATGCTGGGCACCTCTATGCCATGAACGCCGTCGAGAAGCGGGTGCATGATGCCATTGATTACGATGGCATGTACAGGTTCCTGGAGGAGATAGTGTACATCCCCAGCTTCGGGGGAGACGAGTCCAAGGCCCAGTGGTATATGGCCAAGACCCTTGAGGAGCACGGGTTCGCGGTTGACCGGTGGGAGATTGATTTCGAGGAGCTGTCAAAACACCCCGACTTCAGCATGTCATACGAGAGGGGGGAGGGGGTAGGCGTCGTCGGCGTCAAGGGCGAGGGCGATAGGAGCCTCATGCTCTGCGGCCACATCGATACCGTTGCGCCGGGTGATATCAGTAACTGGGACTCGATCCCGCTTGTGGCGACCAGGAAGGATGGGCGCATCTACGGGAGGGGCACCAACGACATGAAGGGCGGCATAGCCGCCGCGTTGTTCGCGGCCAAGGCGGTGACGGACATCGTCAAGCTCAATGGCAGGCTGTTGTTTGCTTCTTGTATCGGCGAGGAGGATGGCAGTCCAGGCGCCCTGGCAACGGCCCTCAGGTACTCGGCTGATGCAGGTATAATCATGGAGCCCAGCGAGACCAAGCTGGCCCCTAAGGTGGCTGGCGCCATGAGTTTCAAGATCACGGTTTCCGGGAGGAGCGTCCACGCCTGCGTCAAGGACGAGGGCATCAGCGCCATCGAGAAGTTCATCCTGATCCACGGGGGCTTGAAGGAGCTGGAGAGTGAACGCAACAGCAGGCTCAAGGACCCCGACTACAGCAGGTACGCCTCCCCGTACGCCATCAGCATCGGGGTCATCCAGGGCGGCCAGTGGGCCGGTACGGTCCCCGAGAAGGTGGTGTTTGAGGGTAGGATCGGCGTGGCCGTGGGTGAGGACGAGCTGGTGGCCAGGAAGGACCTTGAGGACAAGATCAACAACATAGCCGACAGCGACCCGTGGCTCAGGGAGAACAGGCCCACGGTGGCGTGGGACGGGTACAGCTTCGCGTCATCCGTGGTGCCTAACGATCACCCTATCGTGGAGTCCATCGCGGGTGCCTTGAGGGATGTTACGGGTGAGGAGCCTGTCTACGAGGGCATGACCTACGCCAGCGATGCCAGGCACCTGATCAACGTGGGGAACACTCCTACGACGGTGTTCGGCCCCGGTGATATCAGGGTGGCTCACGGACCCAACGAGTACGTCCCGGTGAAGGACATGGAGGTCACGGTGAAGACCCTTGCGCTGGCCATAATGCGTTATCTAGGCTACGAGTAGCCATTCCCTTGCTCCAGCCACTGGTCATAACGCGAAAAAAAAATTTTTGAAAACCCTTTTCTTGGGACTCGATAGATGTTATTGAGATTGAAGCACATCGGCCTCATCGTTAACCCGTACGCGGGCATTGGTGGTAGGGTAGGGCTCAAGGGAAGTGACGGCGTCGAGACCCGAAGGAGGGCCCTTGAGATGGGCGCCGTCCCCCGGTCCCCTGCGCGCACCGTTGAGGCTCTCCGTGAGCTGAAGGGACTTGAAGGTTTTCAGCTCATCACATACCCTGGGAAGATGGGCGAGGACGAGGCTAGGGAAGCAGGCGTCGATCACGTTGTCATCGGCACCACCTCGGGTGAGACAAGCGGGGATGACACGAAGCGCGCAGCATCCGAGATGAAGGAGATGGGGGTGGACCTCATCGTGTTCAGCGGAGGCGACGGAACCGCCAGGGACATCTACTCGGTCATCGGGGAAGGGGTTCCGGTGCTCGGGGTACCCACCGGGGTCAAGATACACTCCGGTGTTTTCGCACTTGACCCAAAATCCGCGGGCGTATTGCTGAGGCGGTTCATCGAGGGTGATGCCCACGAGACGAGGCTGGCCGAGGTCATGGACATTGACGAGGAGGCGTTCAGGGCCGACGTTGTTCAGGCGCGTCTATTTGGCTACATGAACACGCTCTATCACGAGGAGCTGATCCAGGGGAGCAAGGAGGGCAGCGGGGCTACTGACGAGACCTCCACGTTAGGGGTGGCAAACGAGGTCTACGACGAGATGGACCCCGATGTCCTCTACATCCTGGGTCCTGGGACCACCATCAAGCCCATCGCTGATAGGATGGGCGTCGAGAAGACCCTCCTCGGGGTTGATGTCGTACAGGGCGGGAAGCTGGTAATCAAGGACGCGAACGAGCGGCAGCTTCTTGGTTTAATCGGAGATAAGAAAGCCAGGCTCTACGTTACCGTTATTGGGGGGCAGGGCTTCGTATTCGGCAGGGGCAACCAGCAGCTGAGCCCATCGGTCATCCGCGCCATAGGTAAGGATAACATCGTGATCGTGGCGACGCCGAACAAGCTGGCTACCTTACGGGGAAAGCCATTGAGGGTTGACACCGGTGATCACGGGCTGGACGAAGAACTGAAAGGCTACCACAAGCTTCATACCGGTTATGGGCGGCGGACCATCTACAAAATTGCCTAGCCTACCCGATGAACTGGCGGAGCTGACTGAGGGGTACGCTCTCAGCCGTTTCCCATACTATGAGACCGCTGCCAAGATCTACAGGCTATCCTCAGAGGACTCTGGTTTATACCTGAAAATAATCGAGGGCCAGCAAACCCTGAGCCTTGAACGGGAATCCCGTATTCTCAGATGGATCGATGGAAGTATTCCAACTCCCCGTCTCCTTTATTACGGGGTTCAGGATGGGAACGAGTACCAGCTGACAACCGAGGTAACGGGGACCCCCACCTACCAAGTCGAACCCGCCGAGAGGGAGCACGCGGTCAAGGCCCTCGGAGAAGCCCTGAGGATGATCCACTCCATGAACTCCTCAGGGTGTCCGATTGACAACCGGATAGGTAACCGGCTGAAGCAACTTCAGGAGAACGACGTTGATACCTCCCAGTTCAAGGATCAGCCAGACGAGTCCCTCGTTTTCACCCACGGCGACTACTGCCTCCCCAATATAATCATCGAGGACAGAGAGCTGAGCGGTGTGATTGATTGGGACTACGCCGGCCTCACCGACCCCTACGCTGATTTCGCCTCATGTGTCTGGTCCATGGGGTACAACTACGGGCTGGAAGAGACCGCCGAGCGGTGGGAGCCCTACTTCTTCATGGTGTACGGCTTGGAAGAAGTTGATGTAGGAAAGCTAGCGTATTACCGGAAAATGATGGATCTGTTGTAGTTACTGGGGCTTGTATGGCCCAAGGTACTCCTCCTGGAGTATGTTGCCGCCGTCGATGACTATCTCACTACCCGTCAGGTAGCTGGACTCGTCTGATGCCAGGAACAGCACCAGGTTGCCGATATCCTCGGGGCTTCCCTGCCTGCCCATGGGTATCTTGTACCCGAACTCCCGCATCGCCTTCTCTGCGTCCTCTTCACCCGTGCTGCCTCTGAGACCGAACGCACTGGGGCTATGAACATAGCCGGGGAGGATCGTGTTCACGTTGATTCCGTACTGGGCAGACTCAAGGGCCAGAGCCTTTGTGAAACCAATGACAGCCGCCTTGGTTGCGCCATACGCCGTCTGTCCGCCCCCAGGTGCACCCACCATGGGACCTGTGACGCTGCTCATATTGATGATCTTGCCGTACTTTCTCTCCATCATTGACGGCAGCGCCGCCTTGGAGCACCTGAACGTGCCGAAGACGTTGATGTCGAACATAAGCTGCATGTAGGACTCGTCCATCTCGACAAGCCTCTTCCTAGGGTAGATGCCTGCGTTGTTCACCAGGATATCCACCCTGCCATGCTCGGAGATTATCTCCTTGAACACCTCGGCTACCTGTTCTGGGTTTGTTACGTCTATGATCTTGGATGATGCCGACCCGCCTTCCTCTTTGATCCTGTCCGCTGTCTCCGACACCTTCTCTGAGATGTCAGTCAGCACAACATGGGCGCCGTGCCATGCGAGGACCTTGCTAATCCCTGCACCTATCCCCTGCATCGCTCCGGTTACCACCGCTACTTTTCCTTCAAGTCTACTCATGGTTCTTCCTCCTGTATGCCCTCCAGCTCATGGCCCACTTCTTCGGGTCGTTGAACCCGTCGAAGACGATCCTGTGATTGCTGCTGTTATGTGGCGCCGTCTTGACCAGCTCAGGGTCGGTGTACGCCTCCTCTATCACCTTCTCCAAAACTGCGCACCAGTAATCGATGTCCGCCTTGCTGTATGTCTCGCATGGCTCGGGCGTGAACGGCTCTGGTATCAGCCACGGGTGGTGGCTAGTGAAGAAGCTCTGGATGCCGTAGTCAATCACCCTGCGATTGAGCTCGGCTATGCCCACCCCTGTATCCTTCTTCAGTTGCTCAAGGCTCCACCTGGCCTGGTCAACCCGCCTGCCGGGGTAGGTGAGGGTGATGCCCCTGATCTCCTTCAGCTTCTTGACCAGGTACTGGTTGTTAATCATGCTAACCTCCGCCGCCTCCCTGATGCCCCGAGCTCCCAAGGCCATGCACCAAGCGTATGAGCGGACAACCACCTGCAGGTTGCCCATGAAGTCTCTGACCTTTCCGATGCTCTTGGGGCGATCATAGTCAAGAGTGTATCTTCCATCCTCTTTCTTCACGATTACAGGCGTTGGCAGGTACTCCTCAAGCTCCTTTGTGACCCCCACCGCTGCTGATCCAGGCCCGCTGCTTCCGTGGGGGCTGCTGAAGGTCTTGTGTAGGTTGAAGAACAGCATATCGAACCCTGCCTCCTTTGCCCTTGTGACCCCCATGATGGCGTTTGCGTTTGCCTGGTCGTAGCTGCACAGGCCCCCTGCGTCGTGGATTATTTCCGTCCACTCGTCGATGTTGAGGTTGAATATGCCAATGTCCTCTGGGTTTGTGATGAAGCACCCCGCCGTCCTTGGACCGACAACCTCCTTCAGGGCGTCGGTATCAGGCAGGCCCGTTGTCTCGTCAGGGTATAACGTGAGTACCTTGTACCCCGCAGTCGCGGGAGTCGCGGCGTCGCATGGGTGGCTGAAAATGGTGGTGATAACCTCGTCCCTCTCTGGCTCTCCCCTGTCTGCGTGGTACTTTCTCATGATGAGGGCGTTGTTGTAACACCCGGCAGAACCCCCCGGGGGCTGGAAACTGAAGGCGTCCATGCCGCTGATTTCTCTGAGGTACGTGTCACCGAACTCGTACACCATCCCGAGCAGTCCCTGTATGGTCTCCTCGGGCTGTAGCGGGTGTATGTCCCCGATGAGGCCGGCAAACTCCTCGTTGATCTTGGGGCTGTACTTCATGGTGCATGTCCCGATTCCCAGGCCAATCTCCATCTCCATGCCGAGGGTCATCTGGCTGAGCCTCAGGTAGTGCCTGAGGACCTGTGCCTGGCTGAGCTCGGGTAGACCTGGCGCAGCCTTCCTCTTCATGGAGTCTGGTATGAGGTCTGACGCAGAGCCCACCCTATTCCTGATCTTCTCCTCCGCCCTTGGAGGTATGAACCCCCTCTCCCCAGGTGAGGTTAACTCGTGTATTATGGGCTCGCTCCACCGAGGCGCCTGATACTCCCTTATCTTCACGCCAGCACCTCCCTCAGAGCCGCGTCCAGTTTCTCTATCATGTCAAGGCTGTGCATCTCGGTGACACAGTAAAGGGCGGCCTCGCCCAACTCGGGGTACTCCCCATTGATGTCCTTCCCGCCAATTATCCCGTGTTCAAGAAGTGACCTGCTAACCTCCTTAACAGGCCTGTTGAACTTGACAGGGAACTCCTTGAAGAAGCCCCTGAAAGGCACCTCGACTCCATCAATATCCTCCATCAGGCTCGCAGTGTAATTGCTCTTCTGTATGATGGTCTCCCCCAGCTCCCTCATACCCTCGGGACCAAGGAGGCTCATGTACACCGCCGCCGTGATCCCCCAGAGTGCCGTGGTCGTGCCAACCCAGTCCTTGGCGTTCTCTCGGGCTATATAGCTGGTCCTCTCATAGAGGGCCTGACCGAAGCCGTACTCCCCCTCCACAGCCGTCGTCGCGAGGCTCACCAGCCTCAGGGGGAACTCGGCGACGTAGCTCAGCTCGTCCCTGGTGGCTATGAAGCCACAGCTTCCTCCGCCCGCGAACATCCTGATTCCCAGCGGCTGTGCCTCCCCGCAGGCGATGTCAGCCCCATAGCTTGCCGGCGATGCCAGCACGCCCAGTGATATAGCATCAACACCCACCACGCTCTCGGCGTCCACACCGTGGGCGATATCACAAATCTCCTTTGCATTTGCCTCGATGACCCCCAGGTAGTTGGGGTTCTCAAAGTACACACAGGCGACTTTGTTGCTCATCTTATTCTTCAGGTCCTCGATGTCCACCCTGCCATTCTCCGGGTCCAGGTCGACCATGGTGATCTTGATGGCGTTGTCCCGGTTAACCGATCCACAGAAGTTCTCCAGTATCTGGAGCCTCGCCGGGCTCACGTTCCTGGGAACCAGCACCTCCTTCCTCTCAGTGATCCTGGAGGCCATCCTCACGCTGTTCCCCGCGGCCGCGCCCCAGTCATATGTGGGGGTGCCTGATACCTCCATGTCAAGCAGCTCGCATATTAGGCTCTGGAACTCGAAATTTGCCTGGAACCTTCCCAGGTCGCTGTGGCTCCCACCCGCGTAAGCGGTAAGGAACTCACTCCTGCTCTGAATAATCTCGCAGACCTTGGGCACATAGTGGTGCCAGCAGCCAGCCCCAAGGAAGCTGATGTAATCATTGGTGGTCTTGTTGCTTGATAATAATTCCTCGATGTGCCTCTTCAGGTCCAGCTCGCTTGGCAAAGCCTCAGGTAGATCCATTGACCGTTTCAGCAATAACCGGTCAGGGATCATCTCGGCGTAGAGCTCCGCGGCGCTGGAGGCCCCTATCTCCTCCAGCATCTTTTTCTTAATATTTGGCACGGAGTTCGGAATATATGGGTGAACAAAATCATCTCCCATCTTGAACAGTTTGATAGGTGGCGGTCCGCGTTTATCCCTTTCCATGACCCCTAGAGGCTCATGAGTCACTCCCTACTTCCATTATCGATCCTACATACGTAACGTTTAACCCACGGGTGAGAGGGAGACGCGCGCGCGCAGGAGTACAGCAAGACGTGGAGGAACCTGAAGATGCCCGCGGAGGTCACCCCCCAGGTGATCCACTACTTCTGGCCCGATGAATCGTTTAGAAGGGAGTTACCAAAATACCCGCCCACACATTTCCTGGACAAGCCATAGGGGCCAGCGCCCTTTTTTTAGACCTCAGTCTGGACGGTCCTGGCTATGATCTCTTCCTGGAGCTCCTTCCCGATGTCCACGAAGTAGTCGCTGTACCCTGCCACCCTCACGATGAGGTCCGTGTGTTTGTCGGGGTGAGCCTGGGCGTCCCTCAGGGTCTCCTCGTCCACGACGTTGAACTGGATGTGGTGGCCGTCCAATTCGAAGTAGCTGCGTACCAGCTGGAGTATCTTGTCGATGTTCTCCTCGCCCTCGAATATGCTGGGCAAGAACTTTTGGTTCAGTAGCGTCCCGCCGGTCCTAGCGTGGTCTATCTTGGCCGTTGACTTGATGACGGCGGTTGGCCCGTTCTTATCGGCGCCGTGTACCGGGCTGATGCCGTCGCTGATGGGGCCACCGGCCTTCCTTCCATCAGGCGTTGCACCTGTCACCCTTCCGAAGTAGATATGAACCGTGGTGGGCAGCAGGTTGACCCTGTATCTGCCTCCCTTGGTGTTTGGCCTGCCATTCAGCGCGTCATAGTAGGCGTTGAAGATGCCTACGGCGATTTCATCTGCCCTGTCGTCGTCGTTTCCATACTTGGGTGTCCTGTTGAGCAGGAGCTGCCGGGTTCTCTCGTCATCAAAGTCTCCGTCAACGGCGTCAATGAGCTCCACCAGGTTCATGGTGCCCTCCTCGAAGACGTGGTGCTTGATCGCGCTCAGGCTATCGGTGACAGTGCCGATTCCGACCCCCTGGATGTAAGTGACGTTGTACCTGGGCCCTCCGTCGTGGTAGTCCTTGGCCTTCTCGATGCAGTCATCGACGATGATGCTCATGAACGGGCTGGGCAGATATTCGGCGTAGAGCCTCTCGTTGATGTTGTTGCCCTTGATCTTCAGGTCAACGAAGCAGTTGAGCTGCCTCACATAGGCGTTGAATACATCCTCGAATGAGGTGAAACCGCTGGGATCACCTGTTTTGAGCCCCACCTGCCTGCCCGATACCGGGTCAACCCCGTCATGAAGCGCCAGCTCCAGTATTTTGGGCCAGTTCATGTAACCCGTCAGCGTGCAGCTCTCCTTGCCGAAGCCGCTTATGGTTACGCACCCGCTTGGTCCTCCAGCCCTGGCATCGGCCAGGCTCTTTCCGGCGTGGAGGAACTCCTTGATGATGACGTCCGTGTTGAACAGGCTGGGCTGTCCGAAACCCTCCTTGACGACGCCTAGCGCCTGCCTCAGGAAGCCGTCTGGGTTTTGGTTGCTTAGCTGGATGCAGGCGCTGGGCTGAATGAGCTTCATCTCCTTGACCACGTCCAGTATCAGGTAGCTCAGTTCGTTGACGGCGTCAGAGCCGTCAGGTTTGATACCCCCCACGTTCAGGAGCGCAAAGTCCTGGTACGTTCCGCTCTGCTCCTCGGTGATAGCCGTCTTGGGCGGCGCAGGCTGGTTGTTGAACTTTACCCAGAACGCCTCCAGCAGTTCCTTGGCTTCCTCGCGGTCGAGGTTTCCGTTGGCTAGGTCCCGCTGATAGAAGCCGTTCCAGTGCTGGTCGACCCTGCCAGGGTTGAAGCTGTCCCATGTGTTGAGCTCGGTGACCACGCCCAGGTGGTAGAACCAGTAGGTCTGGAGCGCCTCCCAGAAATCCCTCGGGGGCTCCTGGGGCACCCTTGAGCATACATCAGCGATCTTCTCCAGCTCTTCCTTACGCTTTGGGTTTGCCTCAACGGCGGCGAGCCTTTTTGCTTCCTCGACGTACCTCTGTGAGTAAGCCGCCATCGCGTCCGCTGCGATCATCATGGCTTTCAGCTGCTCCTGCTTGCCGTACGCCTCCATGTCGTTGTGGAAATCGAGGGAGTCCAACTTTGCTTTCATGCGTGCCTTGAACCCGTTCAGTCCTGTCCTGTAGATCTTGTCATCGAGAACGGCGTGCCCCGGGGATCTCTGCTCCATGAACTCGGTGAATACCCCGGCCTCAAACGCCGTGTGCCACTGGGGCTCCATGGCCTCGAATAGCTTCTCACGCATGCTCTTCCCCTTCCAGAACGGGATGATCTCCTCGCTGTAGACGTTCTTGGCAGCCTGGTCGGCCCTGAAGGGCGTCCTCTCCCTCCCATCCATCACCTCAAGGTCGGATATGGAGTGGCAGCACAGCTCGGGGAACGTGGGGGTCGCCTTGGGCGCTTTTCCCCTCTCGCCCACTATGAGCTCTCCGTCGCTGATGCTGATGGTCTTATTTTTCAGAATGTGTTTGAAGGCCAGCGCCCTGAAAACCGGTGTGCTGTACCTATGGTTCTCGTTATCCCGGTAGAACTCCGTTAACAGCTCGGCCCTCTCTGTATCGATGTAGGGCTTGGTCGAGACGCTTTCATGCCTTAACCCTCTTATACGCTCGTTCAATCAATGGGCCTCCAAATACGGGAATTTATCCTCTAAACCCTCATCGTCCTGCCTCTCATAAATGTTGATCCCTAGCAACTCACAATATGTGACTACTTCAGGCGACCATCAACTGTGAGTCCGCTTTAAAAGCAGAAAAACCGAGTCCCCCTTGATTAAAATGGAGTACAGTGAAATCCCGACTAGCAAGATCAGCGGATCGGGTAGGTTAACCGTGCCTGGATACGGCGTATTCAGGATTTCGGGCTCAGGGAGGATAAGCCCTGAGTTCATCAAGACAAGCGGAAGCAGCAAGATCCCCGGCGGCCTCACGGTCGGCGAGGTCAAGACCAGCGGCTCGTCAACCATCGAGGGTGATATCGAAGCCGAGTTCATAAAGATCAGCGGGTCCTCATCTGTTGAGGGCTCAGTCACCTGCGAGGACATCGAGAAATCTGGCAGCCTGAGGGTCGAAAAGGACCTGAACTGCAAGTCAGCCCAGCTCTCGGGGTCCACAAGTGTGGGCGGATTCGGTAGATTCGAGAAACAGATGCGGAGCAGCGGCTCCATCAGGTTCGGCGAGGACATCAAGTCAGAGGGTAACGTCAGGTTCAGCGGAACCATCGAGGTTGAAGGCAGTGTAACAGCCAAGTCATTCGAGGGAAGGCTGGGCAGGAAGGAGAGCAACATCAGGGAGGGCATCGAGGCCGATTACATCGATCTCAGGCCCGGCAGGAACAACTGGCGAGACGAGGGCTACTTGGTTACAACCGACATCGTCGGAAAGGAGATAATCCTCGAGAACGTAGATTGCCACAACGTAACAGGTGACAAGGTCCGCATTCTACCTGGATGTAGTATCAGTGGAAAAATCCAGTACAGGGAATCCGTTGAGGTAGACCCTGGCACCAGAATGGAAAACGAGCCTGATAAGATTGAGTAGATGGACAGTTGACCGGGATGGAAACGGAGAAAGGGGGACTAGTCCAGCGGATACGAGACGAGTTCAGCTTCGTAAGAGGCAACTTCCTCGTCATGGTGATCAGCTGGCTCGTCCTCGACTTCTTCATCGAGTTACCGGGTACATATTACCCTCTTTACGTTGAGGCCCTGGGGGGCACGGCCACCACCATCGGCCTCATCGGCTCGGTTTCGCTGATCGCCGCCGCGGTCGTCCAGATACCGGGGGGTTTCCTCGCGGACAAGTATGGCAGGAAATGGCTCATCGTCTCAATGACCTTCATGGCTGCCCTGGCGCGGATATTCTATGTCTACGCCCCTAGCTGGGAGTGGATCATGGTTGGCGCCGTTGTCGTTGGGTTATGTGGAATATATAGGCCGGCGCTCAATGCAATCGTAGCCGACTCGGTTCCCAAAGAGAAACGGGGGATGGGGTTCAGCATCATCAACATGATAGCCAGCGTCAGCACCACCCCCGCCCCATTGTTCGCTGGCTACTTGTTCACTATCTTTGGGCTTGTGCCGAGTATGCGGCTCATATACAAGCTTGTGATAGGGGGCCTCATGGTCGCCGCATTGTTACGCACGAAGCTAACCGAGACCGTTGAAAACCCCGAGAAAATCAAGGTGTCCGAGTTACTCGGCGAGTACCCTGCTTCAATGCGTGAGAGCCTCAAAGTATGGGATCTCATGCCCAGGGCGGCTTTCATTCTATTCATCGTGGATGTCGTCATGAACTTCACATCAGGGCTCTTCCAACCCATATTGGTCCTGTATATGGTGAAGGACCTAGGGATATCTGAGCTCCAGCTTAGCTACGTCTGGACTATCTTTTCTGTCTCCATTCTAATCTTCGCTTTGCCCGCGGGGAAGCTCATCGATATGATAGGTAAGAAGAAACCAATAATGGCCGCCTTCGTCCTCTGGGTCGTCGCCATACTCCTGATGGTGAACGGGAACTATGTTCGGGCTATCCTCTCGATGATAACCGTGGGTTTGCTCATGGTCATGGCCAACAGCGCCCTCGGGGCTCTAAACGCAGGGCTCGTACCAAAGGAACACCGAGGGAAGGTAAACGGCTCCACGGGTTTCTTCAGGCTCATAGCCGCTGCACTTGGGCAGTTCACAGGTGGTTGGCTCTTCGACAACGTGAACCACCAGATCCCGTTCCTCATTCAGATCGCTTTGGTGTGTATCCCCTTATTCCTCGTCTACTTTTACATAGATGAGAACGAGGAGACCCTCCATTAGAGCATCTCTTTTTTCATCAGGTGGTCTGGGATGTCCTTCACGGACCTTAGAATGGTGTCAGGCCCAGCACCGTCTAACTGCCGTATGCTCTGGGTTCCCGTGAGCACCGCGATCGTGTATACCCCGGCGTTCTGGCCTTCCTCGATTCCCTTCATGGTGTCATCTATCTTGATGACCGCCCCTGGGTCTTCCACGCCGTACCGTTCCATGGAGTCAATTATCATAGCGGGGTCGGGCCTGCTGGCTCCAGCTAGCTCGCTGCAGATCCATGAGTCCACCAGCCCATCCTTAACCCATCCAAGGTGTTCCACGAGGGGCTCTGCGATTTCGACCGGGAACCCCGTTGAGACCACTGTCTTGACGCCTTTTTCCTTTAGCTGCCCCAGGTGCGCCCTCCATCTCCCTGATCTCTGAGATGTTCCCTTTCAGGAATCCGATGAAGTCAACGTAGATCTCATCTGCCTTGTCGCCCCCGAGTTCACCTATCACCGTTCGTTTGTCCCTGCCCCTGTGGGCGTTGAGCACCATCATGGGCACCTCCACCCCATGGTTCCTGAAGGCGTCATCGTAGCTCTTCAAGACGAGAGGAAGTCCATCGATCCTGTCATCGACGGTGGTTCCCGCCATATCGAAGACGGCTAGCCGGGTTCGGATCATGTTATCTCACCCACTCGGTTATCTCGTCGAGTGCCTTGCGTGATGTGTTCTCGCTGAACACGCCCTTGTCAGGGTACCCGATGGGTGTGACCGCCACCACGTTCTCGTTCTCCGGTAATTCCATTGCCTCCTTGACGCCGTCATTGCTGAAGGCGCCGATCCAGCAAGTTCCCAGCCCCTCGGCCCTAGCTGCCAGCACCAGGTGGGTGAACGCTATAGTGACATCCATCATGAACGTCATGTCCCCCATGTAACCGCCCCTGCTGAACGGGACATTGTACCCGACGGCAACGATCACCGCTGGGGCATCGGCTATCCACATCTGCCCATCACAGCCCTCGGCAACCTTCCTCTTGACCTCAGGGTCCTCGACGATGTAGAACTTCCAGAACTGCCTGTTGTGGCCACTGGGGGCAATCCGCGTCGCCTCAAGTACCCTGCTCATCGCGTCCTCGGGTATCGGGGTATCCTTGTACGACCTGATGCTCCTCCGGGTCTTGATTACATCATAGAACTCCATTTCGAGTTATGGATGGGTTGGCTGGATAAAAGATGAACTCTACCGTGTTGTAAAGTACTCACTGTACACCTTGTTCTGCACTGATCCGTCGGGCGCTTTGACGCCCACCACCAGCCTCATAGTCTGGAACCGGGGGCCCTCTATCTTCAGCGTAGTTGTCTTGGACTCCTTGAAATCCAGTTCAATGAGCGCCCCAGTTTTCCCGAACTCGTACCCGTCAGAGAGCTCAATGCCCACCCACGCCCTGTATCCTGTCGCGTTAAACGGGGTATCGTTTGTGTATGTGACTGTGATCGTTACTTTCTCGTTCTTCCTGACCGCATCCCATGTGTGGGCTATGTACGGCTCATCCTCGATGGGGAATAAGGTGTACTCCGTGTACTTGTAACTGAATGGCACGTCCCCAGGGTCCCATCCCTTCGCTGTGGTCTCCTGGTAGTAGTACGTCGTGTTATCGAGGGTCCACCCTATGCCAGTGGAGTTTCCCTCTATTGCCAGCGCCATGTGGCCCGGCATGTAGATCAACGCTGTGCCCACATCCATCTCCTTCAACAGGTGACCCATGAGTAAGGTGGTGTCCTCGCAGTCCCCTCCCCCGTCAAACAGGGTCTCGACGGGGAACTTGGGGTACTCCAAGGTATCGGAGTCCTGCTCGTACTCCATGTTCTGCACGAAGGCGCGCACAAGCCCCACCTTGTCCTCCTCGGTGAGTTCGGTTAAACCGATGATCCTGTCGAACTCGCTTAAGAGCACCCTG
>RCNB010000967.1_pt1 | contig 18482 bp, 16 predicted proteins | sample 2041321 | NCBI WGS metagenome assembly RCNB01 (sample SAMN09708232, study PRJNA481090) | Marine sediment metagenome, whole genome shotgun sequencing project. | reverse complement strand
TAGAGTGGGTCGGTATTGCTCGCGCCCCCAACTCCCCACCTAATACCTTGTCCAGCTTGCCCCATGACGCCCCTTACTATCCGATGTAGGCAGTGGGATCAGGAATACCAGCTTCTTTAAACCCTTTCTTTCTTAAAAGACAGCTGTCACATTGTGCGCAAGCCTTACCGTCCGGTGATGGATCGTAGCAACTGTGGGTCATGGCGTAGTCGACACCGAGTTCTATGCCTCTTAGGATAATCTGTGCCTTTGTCATCTGGATGAGAGGTGTTCTAATCCTTAACTTGGTCTTTCCTTCTACCCCTGCCTTTGTGGCCAGATTTGCCATATGCTCAAAGGCTTCGACATATTCAGGGCGGCAGTCGGGGTATCCGCTATAGTCGATGGCGTTTACCCCAATGAAAATATCTGACGACCCCAGAACCTCCGCCCAGGCTAGGGCATAGGAAAGAAATATGGTGTTGCGTGCAGGCACATACGTCACGGGGATTTCTTTGTCCATCTCTTCATAAGTTCTGGCCTTCGGGACATCGATATCATCCGTAAGTGCTGAACCGCCTATCTTCGCCAGGTCAATGTCGATTACCAGATGTTTTCTTGCATCAAGTTTCCTTGCCACCTGCTGAGTTGCCTTTAACTCGAAGGCATGGCGCTGGCCGTAGCGAAAACTTAGACTGTAAATGTCATACCCATCCGACTTGGCGATCGCCATGGCTGTAGTGGAATCGAGCCCACCACTGGAAAGCACAACAGCTCTTTTTCCCTTGCCCATTGACATGTTGCCTTCACACTCCCCTTTGGTCAGAGGGCCAGACTAATTTGTGAAGTTGAAGTTGGAGCCTCACATTCAAACGGTCTTTAAGAATCCAGTCTGCTAATATCTTCGGCTCAATCTGCCCGAAAACAGGTGAGAGGTGAACCGGATGTTTTTTGCAAAAGTCAGGAGTCCTGGCATCCAGGATCTCCTTGGCAACGGAAAAGTCGTTTCGATCTCCAATCACAAACTTGACCTCGTCATGGTCAACTAGCCTGTCCAGGTTTCGCAGGTCGTTTTGTTCGGACTCGCCGCTAGACGGACACTTGATATCAACAATTTTAACACAACGGTCATCGACTTGACTGATGTCCTGACTGCCATTGGTTTCCATCAAGACCTCATATCCATCTTCAAGCAAACAATGAATGAGATGGGGGGTCTCTTTTTGGATCAGAGGTTCGCCGCCCGTAACTTCAACCAAAGGGCACTGGTGAGATGCAACTTGGTCGACAATTTCTTCGATTGCCAGTTCTTTGCCTCCCCTGTAGGCATACTTGGTATCACAGTAAGAGCATCGGAGGTTACATCCGGTAAGTCTTATAAAAACGCAACGACGACCGGCATAGGAAGATTCTCCCTGAATGCTGTGGAAGATCTCATTGACCTTCAAGCCCACCTTTATTCCTCCCAATAGAAAGCCCCAGCTCCAGGGGTCTCCGATACCTTGATCTTGGACACTTGTACTGTGTCAGTGTTAAGCTTTTCCCCCAACTCCTGATAAAGGAACTTGGCAATATTTTCGGATGTGGGATTCAGCTCTTTGAATGCCGGCAAATCGTTAAGATTGAAATGGTCCAGATTTTTGAGGACGTCCTTGACTTCCCGCTTTATGTCCCTGAAATCGACGGCGATTCCGATGCCATCCAATTCCATGCACTTCACATAAACCTCGATGATCCAGTTGTGCCCGTGTACCCGAGAGCAGTCGCCCGCATAACCCCTGAGAGAATGAGCAGCAGAAAAATGGGTTTTTACGTATACTTCAAAGATGCCGGGCATATATCCTCCATTACAAGTCTCTTATTCTTACCTTTAGAAAGAGATCACCCTTAAGGCCCTCGGGGGTTTGCTTCCCCATCCCCTTTAACCGAAGCTTGCTCCCTTCCGTAACACCTGGGGGCACATTTAACATAAAGACGTTCTTTCTAAAACCCTTGGCGATGTTGACCAGTTTGCGTGTCCCAAGAAGGGCCTCGCGTTCACTCACGTCAATAACTGCATAAGAATTCAAGTTGTCTCCGACCTGTGCCGGACGGATTACCTGCAGCCGCGGTGTGGAGCGTTTGTGCGTTAGGCCACGGAATTTCTTGTCGGTGCCTATTTGGGGCAATATTTCGAAGAGCTTTAGAAGGATTATTCCAAATATGAACCCCCCAATGTGTGCCCACCACGCAATGCCGGCGGCTTGCGCCGAGCTGCCGGCAGCGCTCATGAATTGTAATATAAACCAGATGCCCAGAAAAACAAAGGCCGGCAGTTCCACAAAATGGAGGAAGAAAAATATCGGTACAAGAGTAAGTATCTTGGCCTTTGGGTATAATATGATGTAAGCGCCCATGACACCCGCAATGGCTCCGCTGGCCCCAATGGTGGGTATTTCAGAGTGCCAGTTAAGGGTCAGGTGTGACAGGCCCGAAAGGAGTCCACACAACAGGTAGAAGACTAGGTATCTGAAGTGGCCGAGCCGATCTTCAACATTGTCGCCGAATATGTAGAGAGACCACATATTACCAAGTAAGTGAAGGAATCCTCCGTGCAAAAACATGAAGGTGACAAAGGCGATTATCTGTTGGCCTGTGGTGAAATAAGAGGCCATCTGAGGGACAGAATAGCGGGCCGGCACAAGGCCATAGGTGTAAACAAATCTATTAGTTCCATGTCCTTGATAAAGCTCAAAAACAAAGACTAAGACATTAATCGCAATGAGGATGCTGTTTACAACCGGGTAGGTTTCAGAACGTATGGTGTCGCGAATAGGGATCATAGCTTAATGATAATCATATCGCAAAATCACCATTCCAGGTAATCTATTTGCTCTTGGCTTGTCAGTGACCATGATTCTAGAATATCTTCTGAGATGCCCTCAATAAACCGTGAAGGTCTGCAAAGTACCGTAGCTGTGCCTCGATCGTATATGTTAATCGGATAGGCAAAATAGAGGTGTTCTTTTGCCCTGGAGGCCGCCACATACATGAGGCGAAGCTCTTCTTCCATTTCATCAGCACTGCGTGTGGCATAGATTGACGGAAAACGACCTTCAAGGGTCCAGATAACAAAGACTGTGTTCCATTCCAGCCCTTTGGCTGAGTGGATCGTCGAAAGAACAAGTTGCTCATCCTCATAGTCAGTGGCCATTACATTGTCTACACTTGCATTAGGGGGTTCCAAGGCCATGTCGGATAAGAATTTTTCGACCTTATTGTAACGCTCCATGATTGACAAAAGGTGTGCAAGGTCTTTGGAACGCTTTGGATGATTATCAAATCGTCTTTCCAAAATAGGTCGGTAATAGTCTACCACTCTTTCGCCAATCTCTGCTACGGAAAGAAAGGGATTTTGAACAAGGTCTTCCAGCATGTCTCTAAGGCGTTCAAAAGACTTGGCATATCCTGGCTTTGGCTTTACTGTTGTCAGCCCGCCGACATCTTTTGCTGAGCTTAGGACCTGCCGAAATATCTCATTTGCTGTTTTAGGTCCAATCTTTTCTAAGAGAAGTAAAATCCGGTGCCAACTGACAGAGTCCTTCGGATTGGCGAGCACCTTCATATGTGCCAGGACATCCTTGATGTGGGCTGTTTCCATGAATTTGAATCCACCCACCTTTATGAATGGGATGTTGCTTCTGTTTAGTTCAATTTCAAGGTCAAAGGAATGAAAGCCGGAGCGAAACAATACAGCAATTTCATCAAGGGGAACACCTTCTTCTCGCAGTTCAAGTATCCTTTGTACCACGAACTCTGACTGCATCCGTTCGTCTTTTGCCATTATCAGGGCAGGCGGGGCGCCATCTTTTTTCTGCGTGAAAAGCACCTTGGTATACTTTTTTTGCGCCTTGTTAATAATGACGTTGGTAAGGTCCAGTATCGGCTGGGTACTGCGATAATTTTCTTCCAGTTTAACCAATTTAGTTCCCGGAAATATATCAGGAAAATCCATGATATTGCCGAAATTGGCCCCTCTAAAACCATAGATACACTGTGAGTCGTCACCGACAACCATTACATTGTCATGGGTGTCGGCAAGAAGCCTGATAATATCGGCCTGAATCATGTTTGTATCCTGGTATTCGTCAACCATGATATAGCGATGGAACCGAGAAAGTCTTTCCCGGACTTGTTTGTTGGCTTGGAGTAAAGCTTTTAAGTAAACAAGAAGATCATCGTAGTCCATCAAGAAATGCTTCTGTTTATGGATGCCGAAGGCTTCATGGAGACGTATGAGGTCTGGTATGTCTCTTGAGAAGTTGGGGTAATCATCGAATACGACATCCTCGATAGAAACGCCTTTGTTCATGGCTTTACTATAAATATTGGCTATTGTTTTCTTGCGGGGAAAACGGCGATCTTTCACATTTAGTTTCAGCCAGCCACGAAGCAAATTGATGACATCTTCTGAATCAACCCGATCAAGAATATTGAATCCCGATTCAAACCCCGACTCTTGAGCATATTTTCTTAAGGTGAAGTTGGCAAAAGAGTGGAAGGTGCCGCCGCGTACGTTTTGACAACGATGGTCAAGCAGAGTTGCGGCCCTGCGGAGCATCTCTTGCGAGGCCTTGCGTGTGAAGGTCAGCAACAAAATAGACTCTGGAGCAATCCCTTCTTCGATCAATCGGGCTACCCGGTATGTGACAGTTCGTGTTTTGCCGCTACCCGCTCCGGCAATAACAAGGATTGGGCCTTGTATTGTTGTTACGGCCTCATATTGGGCGGTGTTGAGTACATCCTCATAGGGGATGGAAAACGCCTCGCTTTTGGCCTGAAAAGTGGTTTCCTTCAAGGGGTAGTGTTTCATTATTTCTGAGTGAGGGATGTTCTTTAAGTGCCTGGCATCGGAGTGGAGTGTTTGAAAATATTGAAACAAGACTCCATAGACATGGCATCTTGAGGTGGCAAATCCATAAATTCTACGCCAATCCCCTTTTTAGATATATGAGAAACCCGTGCTTTCATCTTTAACGCCTTGGTTTCATGGGGAAACTTCATTTCTATGTAAATACTGTCACCAATTTGGAACTGAGCAGGGTTCTCGGTGCGAATAAATATCCCGTAAAGTCCAAGGTTTCTGACATCCCTCAAGCCGTCTTGTCCTTTTACTTGTATATCAAGGCGAAAGTCGATCCGCGGACTCTTCCTTTGTTCTGCTGGTTGATCTACCATGATTGTCGCGTAAAGACTCCTAAAATAAGCTCCAGAGTAGAGTTAATATAGTGTCTTTCCCTTAATGTCAACTTGATGCCATGCTAGATCAGTCTTAAATTCTATTGACACTCCAGAGGGGCTTTCCTATAGTCGTTTCCGTATGATCATGCAAAACCACAAGGGCTGGCAAAATTATCAAAGGAAGTTAAGGCGAAAGGAATTGCGGCAAAGGTTTTTAAAGCAAAGCCTTTGGTCTTTGCCCTTCTTGGCGTTACTGATTCTGGGGGGGCTGTTTGCAAGAGTTGATCTGTTGTCCGGCTTATTTGGAGGTATTTTACAAACACAAAACCAGTGCGAGGGCAAAACGATAGTTGCCTCGAGCACATTTAGCAAAGAAAATCTGAAAGAGATATTGGAGCCTGAGCTCCTGTTAGGCAACTCCGGGCAGAAAATCGGCTTCAATTATGCCGGAAGTTTTTTTACACTGGAGACCACCCTAAACAAAGGTCTTCAACACTATATGTCCGAGAAGATAAAACATGCCCGTTCTCCACTGATTGGTTTTGTGGCCATTGAGCCTTCGACCGGACGGATACTTTCCTTGACCGAGTCCAAAAACATTGAGGAACAAGGGGAAGTATGCCTCGGCAGTCAATTTCCGGCAGCAAGCGTGTTTAAGATAGTAACCGCAGCGGCCGCTATTGATCATTGCAATATTTCTGTTGATACAAAACTCACATACAATGGCCGCAGACATACGCTCTATAAGAACCAATTGACAGATCAAACAAATCGCTACACGGATAGTGTCTCCTTAAAGGATTCTTTTGCTAAATCGATTAACCCGGCATTTGGCAAACTTGGTATCTTCTACTTGAAAAAGAACCTCCTTGAAGAATATGCGATGCGATTTGGATTTAACAGGCCAATCGATTTTGAGCTTCCCGTTCAACCAAGTTATATTGCTGTGGGTGATGATCCTTATCATTGGGCGGAAATTGCTTGTGGATTTAATCGCCAGACCTTGATATCTCCCCTTCACGCGGCAATTATGGCCGCAACGATTGTCAATGATGGAAAACTTGTGAACCCTACAATTGTGGATGATGTAATTGATAGCGAAGAGGAGTCTGTCTATTCCAATAGTACTGATGTGGTCAGGCAGGTCATTTCTTCGGAAACATGTGAACAGATGAAAGAGTTGATGAGTGCCACTATTTCTCGCGGGACTAGTCAGCGAACATTTCGCGGATACCGCCGTGACCGTGTTTTGTCCAAGCTCCTTATTGGGGGGAAAACTGGCTCTATCAAGAGCCGTAGTGATGAATTGCTCTACGATTGGTTTGTGGGCTTTGGTATAGAAAAGGGTGGCGCCAAGAAGTTAGCCCTGGCGGTATTGGTTGTTCATGGCAAGCTTCTCAGGGCAAGGGCTCAAGAATACGCCCGTCTTGCACTCAGATATTACTTCAGCACATAACATCTTGGAAACCGTAGTTTTCGATTGCAATATAGGTAGTTTTACGGATTGCGTGTTCGCAAGAATCGATTTATGGGATAATCAAGTATTTTCAGATTTTTCAAGTTTCCGGGTCAGTATAGCAGTTGTTCCTTAACTCATTTTCCGCTGGTTGTCATGAACAAGAAACTCAGCCCCCCCTTATTCCAATCTATCCGCACGAATGAATGCGGAGATGCGTTCCGTTGGGTCTATTTGCATTTCGTTTAATTTTTGGTCAAAAAGGAGGAATTATGCGGTTTTCTGCGTGGCCTCTTGGTATGTTTTCGACCTTTTTACATGTGTGTAAATGCGAAAGAGTTAAGATCAGCAGAAAAAAACCAAAAAAAGTTCCCTTTTATTCGCAGATACCGACCCCTCAGATACGGTCCTATCAGAGCTATATTAACCGGGCCTTTTTGCTATCTGAGTCATTGGAGTTTGGGCAGGATGATGCCAGATTCGAGAAGTTGCTCAAAGAGGCAGAGACTAATGATTCCTTGAACAAGATTGATTTGGAGCTGATGAGGTTGCAATACGTTTGTGCCAACAAGGATTTACGCGATAGCTATCGCGTAAATTGGGCTGTAACGGTAGTAAATCGCGAAGATGATGACTTTTTCCCCGCTCCTTGGACAATAATATCAGCACTATTCCACTCTCGCTGCTCAGCCGGCAAAAACTTTTCTTATTCTGTTGGAAAACTTGGCTGATTCGAGTTCTGCAAATTCTTTCAGTAGTTTTTCTTGTTTTTTGCTCAGCCCTGTCGGGGTTTTTACCATCACTTGAATGATTTGATCACCCTTCCTGTGGCTCCTCAAAGATGGGATTCCCTCTCCTTTGAAGCGAAATACCTCTCCCGGCTGTGTACCTTTGGGAATATTGAGCTTCTTTTGCCCGTTTAAAGTAGGAACATCTATTTTGTTCCCAAGGGTTGCCTGTACAAAGGAAATAGGTATTTGACAGATTATGTCGTTGTTCTCGCGCCTAAAAAACTCATGAGGCTCTACATGAACGAAGATATATAGGTCCCCAGGTGGGCCACCTCGGGCGCCACTTTCTCCCTCTCCGGTGAGGCGCAGTCTGGTACCTGTATCTACGCCGGCAGGCATCTTGACAGAGACGTTTTTCTTTCGTTCAACCTGTCCTGTTCCGCTGCATTCATGGCAAGGATGAGGTATGCTTGTGCCCTGTCCGCGACAGTGGGGGCAAGTAGTTCTGACGGTGAAGAAACCCTGGCTGCGCCTGACTTCCCCAATTCCCCCACAGGCCTGGCACTTTTGAGGAGATGTTCCGGGCTCACACCCCGAACCTTCACAAGTCGGACAAGCCAGGAGCTTACTGACTTCTATCGTTGTTTCAAGGCCAAAGGCGGCATCCGTAAAGCTGATGTTCAAATCATATCGCAGGTCGGCCCCACGTCGTGCCGCACTCGTTGATCGTCGCCCACCCCCAAAGCTGAAAAACTCTTCGAATATGTCACCAAAGCTGGAAAATATGTCTTCAAAACCACCAAACCCGGAGAACCCTGTGCCTTGAAGCCCTTCATGACCATATTGGTCATAAATCTGTCTCTTTTCGGAATCTCGAAGTACTTCGTATGCCTCAGCAGCCTCTTTGAATTTTTCTTCCGCTTCCTTGTCGCCGGCATTACGGTCTGGATGAAATTTCAACGCCAATTTTCTATATTTTGCCTTTATCTCACCATTGTCGGTATGCCTGCCAACGCCAAGGATCTCGTAATAATCACGCTTTGTGGTCATAATGTTGTCTTGATTCCGGAAAACATTGATTGTTTCGTAAAACTTTATAAACATAATACACAACTGTATGTTGTCAACATTTGACGGTTTCGTAAAAAGTCTGATTTTGCTCTTCCCGTGCACGATTCTGGGATTCAGAAAACCCCTGGCTAAATGTCAAAAACTCGGGCTAACGCCCTTAAACAGTTTGACATTTTTAACGCCAGGTAATTTCTGAATCTCTTTCCAGAATCGCGCAATGTCATTCGCAAAACGACTTTTTACGAGCCCAACATTTGAACTTGACCCAAATCCACGGCTTCAATTTGGACCGGATAGAAGGGTTTCTTTCGAGATCTAGATGTGATATTGAACACGAAAAGGTTTTTTATGAAAACAAAAATATTGGGATATCTGAAAAGAGAATCAAGGATGGTCATAGGTTTGACCATCCTTGTATATATAACCCTCGTTGCGCTTGAAACAGGTCATAGCGCCCAGGAGTTTCCGAAACCTAGAGGCCTTGTCAACGATTTTGCAAATGTAGTTTCCCCTCAACATGAACAAAAATTAGTTCAAATTACCAAAGAACTTCTGGAAAAGACAGGTGTGTCTGTCGTTGTGGTGGTTGTGCCCGACATTGGCGGTGAAGACTATAATGAATATGCTACTCGCCTTTATGCTGACTGGGGCATAGGAAAAAAGGGCAAGGATCAAGGGGTCCTTATCTTTGTTACCGTCAAAGAGCGCAAGATGCGTATTGAAATAGGTTATGGGCTCGAAGGGCTAATCCCCGACGGCATGGCGGGTGAGATCCGTGACAGATATATGGTTCCGTATCTGAAGCAGGACCGTTTTGGTGAGGGGCTTTTGAATGGTACGTTGGTAATCTCACAAATTATTGCCAAGGATGCCGGCATACGCATGTCCGGCAAAAGCCCCCGCAGAAAAGTTTCAAAGAAAACTTCCGGTTATTCGAGTTTATTGTTTTTATTGATTTTTCTTGGGCTTGCCTTTCTTGGCGGAAGAAGAAGGGGTGGCCTGTTTCCCCTGTTGCTTATTATGGCTATGGGACGCGGTGGATTTGGGGCGGGGTATAGCAGGGGCGGCTTCGGAGGAAGTTTCGGAGGTTTTGGTGGGGGTTTCGGAGGTTTTGGTGGGGGCTTAAGTGGTGGAGGTGGAGCCGGTGGAGGGTTTTAAAGGAGAATAGCTTATGGCGCGGGCACCAAAAGATCCAAGGGACATATTTCCTAGTATTGTTGATGATTATAAGGGAGTCTTTGGTGATGGCCTTGTTTCGATAATCGTCTACGGGAGTACGGCGTGTGGCGAGTATGTTGCCGGTACGTCGGATATCAATCTCATGATTGTAGTCTCTGAGGATAAGATCGATTCTCTTGAGCAGGCATTTGGAGTCATTAAAAAGTGGAGAAAACATAATGTAGCTACTCCTTTGCTCTTGACGGAAGATTATGTGCGGACATCGCTTGATGTCTTTCCTGTTGAATATTTGAATTTCCAAAACTGCCACGAAGTGGTGTATGGAAAGGACATCCTAGATGAACTCACCTTCGATCCATATCTGTTGAGACTGCAGTGTGAAAGGGAAATCAAGGGCAAGTTGCTGTTGCTTCGAGAAGGTTTTCTGGAAACAAGGGGGAAGGGAAGATATATCCAGGAGTTGATTTCGGATTCACTTCATGCCTTTATTGCCATTTTCAATGGACTTCTCCATCTTAAGGGCAAGGAGCTGCCCCGGAATGGACGTGATGTCGTCACGGAAATTTGCGGGACTTTTGGTTTGGATTCGGTCGTTTTTGAAAGACTTCTTGACATCAAAGCAAAAAGGATTAAGCCTTCCGCCAAAGAGCTGACCGAGCTTTTCAAATCTTACCTGAAAGAGGTTCGCAGGTTGTGGAAGGTTGTCGATACTCTGGAAATAGGGACCTAGGCATTTGAAGCCGATTTCAAGGTCTTCGTCTCATAGCATTAAAATTGACGGTTTCGTAAAAAGTTTGATTTTGCTCTTTCCGTGCACGATTCTGGATCTCTTTCCAGAATCGTGCATTGTTATTCGCAAAATGACTTTTTACAAGTCGATCAAAATTGGAGGCATCTAAATGACAAAAGGACAGAAAACCGGACTGATTGTTATAGCGGTTATTATACTTGCGTTGGTTATCCCCTATTCATACTTGAAAGGGACGTATAACAGCCTTGTTCAAATGGATGAAACGGTGAAGGGGGCGTGGGCACAGGTTGAAAATCAGCTTCAACGTCGCTACGACTTGATACCAAACTATGTGGAGACGGTAAAAGGGTATGCCAAGCATGAAAAAGAGGTCTTTGTCAAAGTTACGCAGGCGCGTTCCAGGGTGGCTGGCGCCGGTACAGTCAAGGAAAAAATGGAGGCAAACAACAGATTGTCTTCAGCCTTGGCACGACTTTTGATAGTAGTCGAAAGGTACCCTGAATTAAAGGCGAATACCAATTTTATTCGACTCCAAGATGAACTGGCTGGTACGGAAAACAGGATTGCCGTGGAGCGTCGCCGTTTCAACGAATCGGTAAGGGTATATAATACAAAAATCCGGAGCTTCCCGACCAATTTTGTTGCAAATATGTTTGGTTTTGAGAAGGCCGTCTTTTTTGAAGTCTCAAAGGAAAAGCAGGAGGTTCCCAAAATAAAGTTTTAATCTTAGAAATCAAAGGCATAGGAGCAAAGTAACAACAATGAAAAAAGAAGATGTAATCTCGTTGGACCATGGCAGTGGGGGCAGGGCATCCCATGAACTGATAACCCGCGTTTTCCTACCGGGATTTGATAATGCCCTCCTGGACAGCTTGGAGGATAGTACTGTGTTCGAGGTAGGAGATCACAGGATGGCATTTTCGACAGATTCCTACACGGTTGATCCAATCTTTTTCCCTGGTGGAGATATTGGGTGTTTGGCTGTACATGGTACCGTAAATGATATTGCTATGCGAGGGGCCGAACCCCTATATCTCAGTGTGGGTTTCATTATTGAAGAAGGATTTCCTATGGCCGACCTTGAGCGGATCTTAAAATCAATGAAAGAGGCGGCTGACACGGCTGGTGTACAGATTATTACGGGAGATACAAAGGTGGTAAATCGCGGTAGCGTTGACAAGATTTTTATTAATACCTCTGGGATTGGTATCATAAAGAACAAGAGCGATATAGCCGGGAAGAATGCAAGAGTTGGAGATTCAGTTTTAGTGAGTGGTACCATGGGAGATCATGGTGTTGCCGTCCTTTCCATGCGCGAAGGCCTTTCTTTTAAAGCTCCGATTCAAAGCGATTCTGCTCCCCTGAATGGCTTGGTGGCAGATATGATGGCTGCCAGTGATATGATTCATGCAATGCGCGATCCCACCCGTGGCGGGCTTGCTACAACCCTTAACGAGATTGCCCTCCAGTCAGATGTGGGAATTGAATTAGTTGAGGACCAAATACCGTTGCGGGAAGGTGTGGAAGGGGCATGTGAACTCCTCGGCCTTGATCCTCTTTATCTTGCCAATGAAGGCAAGCTTATAGCCTTTGTAGATCCTGCGGATGCACAAAAGGTTCTGGAAACCATGAAGAAAAATCCCTATGGGCGCGAATCTGTCGTTATTGGCACGGTGGTAGCGGAGAATCAGGGAAAGGTATTTATGAAAACCGGCATTGGCGGTACCCGGATTCTCGACATGCTGACCGGTGAACAGTTACCGCGTATATGTTAGAACTTAGGTAACATCTCAAAAAGTCCTGGCGTTACACCGGGCAAAGGGGTCTTTTCTTTAAAGGCGGTATCAATCATGCCCGGGAGCGTGGCCGGATATTTTGTGACTGGCCAAGTACGTGTCAAGCTCATAAGAACATTTGGGTCAATCACAATATCCGGCCACTGCGAGAGTTCGAAATAGACAAAGATACCGCCTTTAAGGAAAAGACCCCCTTGCCCTAGCTTATTGAGAACTTACGAACTTAGAGGTTATTATGTTACATTTGATGAGAAGACATGCAGGTTCTTGGTTGATAAAGGTTGTGCTGGGTGTAATTGTAGTAGTCTTTGTCTTCTGGGGGGTTGGCAGCTATCGGGCACGAAAAGGAAACCGTGTTGCAATTGTTAATGGCCAAGTGATTTCCTCGGATGAATATCGCGGAGCATATAAGCGGCTAATGGAGCAGTACCGAGAGCAGTTTGGCGATGCCTTGGACCAGAAACTACTCAAAAGCCTCAATCTAAAGAAACAGACGCTGGAACAGTTGATTAACCGTCGGCTTCTTTTGCAAGAGGCCGGCCATCTGGAGCTGCAGGTAGGCAATGATGAGCTGTTAAAGGCTATTCAAGGAATTGGTGCATTTCACGAGAATGGGCGGTTTAGTTCTAGGCAGTATCGGCGTACGATAGCTGCCAACCGAATGACTCCTGAGGTATTTGAACAAAGCATGAAAGAGGATCTGCTCGCAGAAAAGATGCGAAGGATTGTTCTCGGGAGCATTAAGGTGTCGGATGAGGAGGCGTTGGAAACATTCAAATGGCGTGAAGAGATGGTCAGTATCGAATATATGAGGTTTGAACCCTCTGCCTACAAAGATGTAAAGATAGCCCCGGAGGAGATTGAGTCTTATTTTTCCAGCCACAAGAAAGCATACGAGATACCACCCAAGATACGTGTTGGGTATGTGCGGTTTGGTTTCAAGGCATTTGAATCGCAGGCCAATATCTCAGACAATGATATCAAAGAATATTTTGAACTCAACAAGGAGACCTATGCCACACCAAAAAAGGTTAGGGCTCGGCACATCCTTTTTCGGATAGAACCGGGATCTACGCAAGAACAACGTGATGAATTGCGTAATAAGGCCTGGGTTCTCATGGAACAGGCAAGGTCCGGGAAAGACTTTGCCAAGCTGGCGAAGGAATATTCTGATGATCCGGGCACCAAAAATAAAGGCGGTGACCTGGGATATTTTGCGAAAGATCGGATGGTAAAACCCTTTTCTGATGCCGCTTTTGCAATGAAATCCGGCGAGATTAGTGAGCCGGTTCTAAGTCGATTTGGCTGGCATATAATAAAGGTTGAGGCAATCCAGAAAGCCAAAGAGCCCGTCATAACTGATGTCGAGGATGAGATTCGCAACAAACTTGTTAAAAAGGCGGCCAGAAAACTTGCCTATGACAGGACAGAAGAGTTCTATGATGCCAGCTATGGGGTTGATCATATTGCTGATGTGGCAAAAGGGCGTGGGGTAGAGGTGCTTGAAACAGCCTTTTTTGCGCGCAATGATCGCGTGGATGGAATCAAGGAGGCGCCAAAATTTGCGAAGGTTGCTTTTGATCTCGATGATAACGAGACGAGCGAACCGTTGGAGTTGACAGATGGATACTATATACTCGAGGTAATCGGCAAAAACGAGGCCAAGATCCCTGAGTTGTCTTTTGTTGAAGAAAAGGTGTACAATGACCTGACAAAGGTCACACAAAATGATCTGGCAAGAAAGGATGCTGATAAGTTCTTGAAAGCCGTAAAGGATGGGGCTGAGTTTAAAGCCGCGGCCAAGAACTTTGATCCAAAGGTTGAGACTACAGATTTCTTCAAGCGATTTGATTCAGTTCCAGGTATTGGCCGCGAACAGGATTTGGTGGAACTTGCCTTCTCATTAAGCAAGAAAAACCCGTTACCGGAAAGAGCAATAAAGGGAAGAAAGGACTACTATGTGATCCGCTCGAAAAAGCGACAAGATGCTGACGTTAAGGATTTTGAAGCGAAGAAATCGCAGATCAAGTCTGGGATTATCTCTGAGAAGCGTCAGGAACTGATGAATGAATGGTTTGCTCAACTGCGCCGGCAAGGCGAGGTTTCCATCCAGGAAGGGTTTTTAGACTAATGCATGAAGTTTCCATTGCAATGGGCCTGATCAAGATGCTTGAGGATGAGACCAAGAAGCACGGGGCCTCGCGAGTTACGCAAGTAAATGTTCGGATAGGCGAGCTTTCAGCCTGCGTTCCAGATTCGCTTCAATTCGCTTTTGAGGTTTCTACTGAAGGCACTGTTGCGCAGGGGGCCGAACTCAACATAGAGGTAGTGCCCGCTAAAGGGCGATGTGGCAGTTGTGATATAGAGTTTCATGTGGAAGATGCCATATTCCTCTGCCCTCAATGCAATCAAATAGTCTCAGAAATCATCTCCGGCAGGGAACTCGAACTTACCAATTTTGAAGCGGAATAATCCGTTCGGTTCAAAACAGATGAAGTTAAATCTAAAAAACTTCACTACCTCCCTTCTTTTCTTGCTCGGTTTCCTGTTGCTCTATAGGTTTCTCAATTCGATTATGCCAAGCACGGGGAGGTGGACGTTTTTATACCCCTTGATGTTGCTAACACTCGTCCTTGTACTGATCGTGGTCGTGAGTTCAATCATGAAAAAGCGTGAGCGCCTCGATGAAGACAAAAAACAGGGGCATAAATAGAAAGCCTCCTAGAGCTTTACAAAAAAGCCTTTTCCACAAAAGGACTGCTGGGACAACAACCGCGGCCAAATCTATCAAATAGAGTTTGCGAGATCTTACACTATGCCCACACCTCTCATGGAGACACTCAGAAAACAGACAAAAGAGGAAACCATTTCTTACGAGCATACATACTATCTTGACGGTGGTGAACTGGCTATTGCCGTAGGTAAAAACGAGAACCAGTACCGTGTCAGTCTGATCACAGACATTGATGGACCGCTGATCCTTCATTGGGGTATTTCAAAACGTTCTCGGCAGAAATGGGCCTTGCCGCCGGCCGGCATACGTCCTAGTGAAACAGTTGTGTTTCAAGACAGGGCCGCCGAGACGACCTTTGTTGACGAGGGGGATTACAGAAAAGTTCAACTAAACCTCGCGGACAAAGATGCGCCAACGGGCATTCCCTTTGTCATCAGGCAGGTTGGTACTGATTGTTGGATAAATGATAATGGGCGCAATTTCTATATTCCCGTTGCTGTTTCCAGGCAATACAAAGAGGCTTTCCAAGACGTCGCGGTGGCAGGACTTGCCGATACGATCATTGAAAGGGAAATGGGTCCGCACTCATGGACACTGATGCATCGTTTCAATCTGTGTTATGACTTGCTGGAAAATCTCGGAGGCAATGTTGAAGGATTAGCGCTGATCTATGTGTGGCTCCGATTTTCCGCCTTGAGGCAACTGGACTGGCAGCGCAATTACAACACCCAACCAAGAGAATTGAGCCATGCCCAGGACCGTCTGACCCTTAAACTTGCTGAGCAGCATGAAAGACAACCACAAGGCCGAAAGTTTATCCGGCTGATACTTACTACCTTGGGACGAGGTGGTGAAGGGCAGCGTGTGCGTGATGAGGTCTTAAACATTATGCACCGTCATCACATCAAGGAGATTTCAGGCCATTTCATGGAAGAATGGCACCAGAAACTGCATAACAACACCACACCTGATGATGTTGTTATCTGTGAGGCGTACCTGGCATTCCTCAAGGCAAACGGCAACCTTGACATCTTTTACAAGACCCTCGAGGGGGGTGGTGTTACCAGAAAACGATTGAAGGGCTTTGAGCGGTCCATTGTGTCAGACCCTGATTTCATTGTCCACCTGAAAGAGGCATTGATCCACGATTTTGAACATTTCTTGGGTATCCTCAAAAGCGTTCATAGCGGCACTGATCTTGGGACTGCCATCCATGCCGCCAGGCACCTATTCGATACAAAACTCCACGATCTAATGGATTTTGTATGGGCCCATCGCGATGATCCGGAAACCCGGGCAGGGATACTTGTTGCAAAAATCATTGAGGCGCGTCAACACTTGAAGATACAACTAGAGCATGCCGGGACGAACGGCCGAGATGCGCTCTTCGTCGACCTTGCACTTGATGATTTCTTGCGTGTTGTCATAGAACGCAATCTTTGCCATGATATCAGCGGAGATGAATCAGCGGAACTGATCACGATGGTGACAGAAGACTTACTCGTCACAGAAGAAAACGACGAACTTGCATACTCTTTGGGTCACTGGAAACGCCTCGGGCAGAGGCCCCGCTTTGAACAGCAGTGGTCGCTTGAAGCCAAGGCCGTGCTGGACCGTGTTGCGCGTGCCTTGGGTGCTATAATTGACCGCTATTACCAGATTCTTCAGCCAATGGCGGAATTTCTAGGCGCAGCCTTTGAGGCAGAGCCTTGGATCATTACGCTATTCAGCGAAGAAGTTGTGCGTGGCAGCCCCGCGTTTGCGCTGGCCGCACTCTTGCGTCAGATCGATCCTGTATTGCGGAAAAGCGCCGAGCTTGGCAATTGGCAGGTAATCAGCCCTGGGCAGGCAACAGGCATGGTTGATGTGGTTTCTAATATGCAGTCCATTCAGGGCAAAGACTTCTCACAAAACACCGTCATCATTGCCGACATTATTACAGGGGCCGAGGAGATTCCGGCAAATATCAGTGCTATCATTACTCCGGATACAACCGATATCGTATCTCACGTGGCGATTCGTGCCAGAAATGCAAGGGTTCTTTTTGCTACGTGCTACGATAGTGATACGATCACTCAGTTAAAGTCCCTCAGAGGACACCGACTCCGGTTAAGTGTGAATGCGACCGGTGACGTGGTGTTTGAAGAAGGCCGGGAAGCGGAGAAAAAAGATGCGAAGCCGCTTTCTGAGCAAAGCGCTGTCCCACGCCGCCTATTCCGGCCAGGATTTACCGTTTATGCCGTAACAGCCGGTAAGTTTAATGAGGGAAACGTTGGTGGCAAATCTCACAACTTGAAACAGCTACAGGGAAAAGTCCCGAACTGGATTCATTTGCCTGCTTCAGTGGCACTTCCCTTCGGGGTTTTCGAAAAGGTTCTTTCCCGAGAGGAAAACAGGGAGGTTTCCAAACAATACGAAGCACTGATTCAGGATATCGATAAGGAAAAGGAGAATTCAAGGGATGAGATCCTTGGTAAACTCCGAAAAACTGTTATGTCCCTTAGCGCACCCGAGGAATTGGTCTCTTGCCTTCGTGAAGCAATGTATGAAGCAAGGCTTCCTTGGCCGGAAAACTGGGAAGGCGCCTGGAGGGGCATCAAAGGGGTGTGGGCCTCAAAGTGGAATGACAGGGCGGTTTTGAGCCGAAAGATCAGAGGAATACCTCATGAAGATCTCTTCATGGCTGTCCTCATCCAAGAGGTGGTTAAGGCGGAATACAGCTTCGTGATTCATACCGTCAATCCTTTTACAGGCGACGAAAAAGAGGTGTATGCTGAGGTCGTTTCCGGCCTTGGAGAAACCTTGGTGGGCAATTACCCGGGAAGGGCCCTGGGTTTTACCTGTAACAAGGATGGGCTTAAACCAAAGATCAAGGCCTTTCCGAGCAAGAGCATTGGTCTTTTCGGTCGTGGGCTGATTTTCCGCTCTGATTCTAATGGAGAAGATCTCGCCGACTATGCAGGGGCCGGCCTGTATGACAGCATTATGCAGGAGCCTCCTATCAAGACCCGCCTGGATTATACCAAGGAAGTGCTCATACAAGATGAAGATTTTAGAAATGAATTCATGGTTTCAGTTGCCACTATTGGCGCCATAATTGAGGGGGCCTTGGGCTTTCCGCAAGATATCGAGGGAGCATATTGCAAGGGACAATACCATGTAGTGCAAACGCGCCCACAGGTTGGAACTGCAAATGAGTAATCACCGCCGAATCAGGATCGGCAACCAGAGTGCTTTTTCAGCGGAAAGGCCGATTCAACCCTTCGAGTTTGCCGTGGCAAATGGCTTCGATGCCTTTGAATGGCTTCCGGACAAAAAGGAATCCGGAACTGGTTGGGAAGAAAGTGATATTGATGCTCAAACACGCCGTTACATAAGAAACACAGCCCTTGAACACGACATCATGCTGTCTGTGCATGCCCCGTTGCATATCAATCCTTCAGAACCAGACCTCGGCGAGCGGCTCCTTGAAACCGTACAGTTCGCTCAGGATATCAAAGCATTGCTTTTAAATGTCCATCTATATACTGAGAATGGGACTGAGGCCTATGTTCGAGGCATCATC
>RCNB010004938.1_pt1 | contig 18492 bp, 20 predicted proteins | sample 2041321 | NCBI WGS metagenome assembly RCNB01 (sample SAMN09708232, study PRJNA481090) | Marine sediment metagenome, whole genome shotgun sequencing project. | reverse complement strand
AGTATTAGTGTAGCTAGGATCCCAACCTGCCCGGACCTAGATCTAACTATACCCATGCATTGACAGTCTGTTTTTTTATAATACAATTTATGGAACAGGTATCTATGATTATTCTTTTGAATCATCAATGAAACAGTAAGCGTGGGTGGTTACCTACGTTTGTGATCTGTAAATACTTCATATTATACGGGTCCACGGCTTCACCTCAAAACACGCGCGCTCATAGGCACATTGCGAATGCGCCTCGGATAAATATAGATTTACGCTCCAGAATTTATTTAAGAGTAAATCTAATGAAAATAATCATGTCTAGCTGTGATATAGAGTCTAGAAGAAAGAAGGGCCACATACCGAGCATGAATGTATGCTCAAATTCTATGAACCAATTAAGAATCAGGAACAAGTACTAAAAAAATGGTTGAAGAAACCAGAACGATAGAAAAGCGCGCACAATGAGTATTTGACGATTCTCTCTTTCTTTTGCATCCTTTGATGTCCGGATCCAATGTTTAAGCATACCCAATGTTGGCGACTGGTTTATTGAATCCGACTGCATTAATTGTTTATAGAGAATTTCTGGATCCTTGTCATAAAGATCCAAGGTTGATTTTATCCCATTCATTTCTAAGAGATCAATATATTCTTGGGTTATACCGTGAAGGGTTGAATATTCGCCTAGTCTAACCCAGTCTTCTACCAGGCTTTTGTATATTCCAAGCTTTTTACTGTATAAATCAGTGTCTTGTTTTGTTATTATCTTTTTTCTGAGTTCTTCGATTCTGTATATCTTTTCTTCATTCAGTGATTCAATGTTCTCTTCTGATATTTTTTTTAAGAGATGAAGGTCACTTATTTCAAATATAGTCTGTTCTTTTTCGTCGACAATCACTGGTTGGTTTGTTTTAACTATTCCTGACTTTTTTTTCTTGGCTTGTTTTGTACCAAGATAAATGATTAATAACGTTGAGCTAATCGAGATAGAAAATGTTCCTATTATTAAAATAGTATTTTGATCCATTCCTAGTTTTATAGATTCAGAGATTTAACAACTTTACTCATACGCGCGCGTTCATTATTTTTCTAATGCACGCCTACCATGATATTTCTAGGTATCCACAAGTAACGTCATATACACTCATAAGAAATTATATCTAGAGGTATCTGAGGAGATAAGTGGATGAAATGAAACGCTTTATGATGACATTATCCGATGAAATGTATGAGATACTCGAATCAAAAAAGATGAAGATGGGACTTGACTCAATTCAAAGTACAATACGATATTTACTTAATAAAAATGAAGAAGAACCTATTGAGTTCTTTAAAGGCAAGGTCTATACAATGACCTTTGGCCCAAAGGAATCGGTTTTAATGATCGGGCATGAAGGTTCTGAGGGTAGAGCAGGAATTGGGCTTCGTTTTGATGGAATATTCCAAAAATACGAAGGTCAGGAAATTGAAGTTAGAGTACATCCTTGGAGAGCATCTGGCTAAGCACGCGCGCGCATTCCGTAGAGATGCACATATGAGTACTATTATATGGAACGTTGGCCGCGAAATTCGCGACCTAGGTGAAAAAAGGGATAAGGGTGATCCTTTCTTGGCCTCCGGTAGCAGATTCGGAACTCAAGAGCCGATCATTTTCCTGGGTTGTCCTTTAACCCTTCTCGTTTCTTCACGTAAAACTGAATATATAACGTTACTCCAGTACTCGTTAATAGTGCCTTGTTCTCGGTTTATCGAACAAAATGTAACTTTCTGTTAAAATGCTTTTAAAAATAGAAAAAAATACTTTGAAACCAATGAAATATCACGCGGGGATGCTATGAGCCCCACCTGATGTTTATTTAAAATAGATGCGCGCGCGCAGTCGAGTATCCTAGTATGAAATGTCCAATAGCGAGCAAAATCAGTTCTCGTCCATGTGATGTTCATGTATTCATTGGGAAGATAAAAGGAGTACTCGCCAAATTGCGTGCGTGCGAAATAATATTTGGCACTAATATGAGAGCATCATATTTCCCTTTTCATATTGACATCAATCAATATAATCCGATGCAACAGTTGTATAACATATCGATAACGTTAATCCATATGCGCGCACGCAGTAACCCGAGAAAAAGTAACCTTGGAGCCTGGAGAAGAAATAAAGTTTGGGTGTGATCTTGAACTAGGATAAAAATAGCCAATATATTCATTACAATATGGATGTGAAATCCTTTTTGTTTAAAAAGTTGCCCCAACGTATGCATATTAATGAGTCTATGTGATTTCTGTAATAGTGAAACAAAGTATAGCTTTGTTTGCCCGTATTGTGGAGATCGCTTTTGCAGTGATCATCGTAAACCAGAAAACCACAACTGTGCCCGCTCGCCCTTAGTTGAGGTCTCTGAAGAGGTAAATAAAGACACGGGTCCTGTTCTTGACTCAGGTAACTTGGACCAAATTACAGAAAATGATCAAATAAGAGACAATCAAAATGAGGAATCAGTCATCCTGACCCCTTATGGAAACCATTCTGAGTCATACACGGATCAACTAGTTCAAGGTGATCAAAAAAAGTCTGTAAAAATAGTTTACGGAATCATGATAGTAGCCACAATCCTCTCCATCGCGTTTATGGGGTCCCTAGTTTACTCAGACCGGGACATTAATAATCTTCAGCAAAGATACGATGCATTAATAGAATATTTCTCCGAGCTGGAAAGCCATAACCAAGAACTAATCTTACAAGCAGATAGCATGTCCCAGCAATTAGAATTACTTCAAACAGAACTAGACAAAATACACCTTGAACACTCTGATTTAAAAAATAATTGGGATGCCATATTCAGTGACAACACCACATACAGGAATCATTCGATTGACGAATTAATATCATGGATAGCAACTGACACAACTGACCAACATAACCTTAGCAGCAGATATACTCCGTTAGATCAATCAATTCTTCTCAGCCTAAAAGCGAAAACTCAGAACATCAGATTAGGTATAATAATAATACAGGGCACCATGAGAGACGAACCCATAGAGTATGTTTACAACATCGCAGAAACAGATACAAACCAATATGTATTCATAAACCCGCAAACAGACGAGATATGGTATCAAACTGAAGAAATCATCCCAAACAAGACCTGGAATCAAGGAGAATATACCTCAATAATGATAACAGAGGTACAAACCATCATCGAACCCCAATAATAGAATGCCCCACATCCACACTCGCGCTTATGGTGCGTACAATTGTATGTAGGCATTGTTGATGGCGCAGTTCTACGTGAATTGAAGAAAGGATCTACAAAAAGAAGATTGCTGCACGTATACAGTCCCTTTATTTAATTACAGATGCAAACTCCATTTTTCGTTCGTGCTCCAGAGCCTAGGTAGGTCTTTCTCAGATCCTGTGTGGAGGAACGCTGTGTTGGACGATTGCCTCCCGACCAATATAGCGTTAACGCGCGCGCACTGTAATTGATCCCAGGCTGGGCAGATGGACTGTTCAAGTGTGTGGTTATTGTCTACAACCATCACTTTTTGAGCGTTTCCGAAGAAACATTGTTTTACAGGGCGTCCTATATGAAGAATCGTCGATCTAAACTCGAAATCTACTTAGAGGTACTCAAGGTGATCAAGGAGGGCACAACAAAGCCCACGCGCATAATGTATGGTGCGAACCTTTCATGGAAAATGGTACGAGGTGTTCTAGACAGCATGGTAGATCAGGATCTCATAGAAGAGATCGATAGGTCCAAGTCTCGTGATAAGAGGACAAATAAGGTCTACCAGGTCACAACAAAAGGTGTCAGTGTTATTAGGTACTTTGACCGCGCAAAGGGACTCATCGAAGTGGATGAGCCATACTTTAATCCCTTTGAGATAACAAAGGCTTCATAATACCCAAAAAAAGACGTTTTTCATGAACCAAACCGAATATTTTATCCTCACTTCTCCGTAACTCGGTGCATATAGGTTTCGTAGAATGGGTCTGAGAGAAATAAGTATCATCGAAGTTTTTCCCACTTCAGAGGAGCAAATTGAGAGTCTTCATAATTGTCTTGACTCTAGCGCGCGTTCGTAGTTTTGCTCCTGAAAAAGATCAATAACGTTGTAGATAAACACCGGCTAGAGATACAATTAATGAAAAATACCTGATGTTTTCAAATATTCTGTGCACGGCGCGGGTTTTGGTTCAGTTTGTCTGATACGTTTAAATTAGCCTACATAGCCATATGCTTAGCATCGTTAACGTGGACGCAGAGAGGTGAAATATTTGGAAGGTATAGTTAAAAGATGGCTTGACAGGGGCTTCGGCTTCATAAGCGTTGAGGGTCAGGAGGACGAGTTTTTCGTTCATCATACATCCCTAGACGGAGTATCCGAGCTTCGTGAAGGCGAGAAAGTGGAGTTCGATGTCGAGGACTCCCCCAAAGGCCCAAGGGCTGTTAATGTTAAGGTAGTAGAGTAAACGGGTTAAATCACTAGGACCCGTAACGATGGGGCATCGCCCCTTTTTTAAATCAATTGATAGGACTCACTAGTACTTTTAACCGGCACACACGTGCGGTCAGTTCAATATTGTGCTCCATGACCAAATAAACCAGAGAATGATGCTCATGACCGTGGCTTCGGAAGATATGAATACGTGACTTTCCCCATTCTATTCATGATTACTGGTTTCAAGCTTGAGAAAGCCAAGGAACAAATGGAAAAACTAGACCTAGACTGCGTCATCGCTACAAGCCACGACAACGTGTACTACACCAGTAGCTCAGAGATTATGACAATCACCATGCTCAAACGCCTCGCAGCAGTTTTCATCCCCCTCGACGGGGAGCCGGTCTTCGGGATTCACGCCAATGAGAGAGTCACAGCAGAGAAAACAACATGGATCAAGGACCTACGAGTCTACGAGGGCGGTGAATGGGAGCCTCTGAAACCATTTGATTTCGTCGCAAGCACCCTCAAGGAGATGGGGTTCAAAGAACCAAAGATCGGAGTAGAGACACTGGATATCCCGGGCGTATGCTACGATTACCTGAGAAAACTGCTACCAGAGGCATTATTCACCGACTGTCAACCCATTTTTGACAACCTGAGGGCAGTCAAGAGCCCCGAAGAACTATGCCATATGAGCAGGATCAACATGGCGACAGCTAAAGCCATCACGGTCGCCTTCGAGATGGCCAAGCCCGGGGACACTGAGAAGGATATTGCCAAGAACATGATCGAACTTACACTCAGCTACGGAGCTGACACCGTGGCCTTCATGACAATGGGGGCCGGGCCTAACATCTGGGAGACCCACCACATACCTGGCGAATACAGGATCAAGAAAGGAGACCTCATCCACGTCGACTTTGGATGTGTCTTCGACGGGTATCTCAGCGATATCTCAAGGATGGCGGTGGTTACGAAGGCAGACGATTTACAGCTTGAAGCCTACAAGTTTGCAGTTGACGTGGAACGAGCCACAATGGATGTACTCCGGCCCGCCGTCCGGGTCTTGGATGTCCATAACAATGTCAAAGAGTTCTACGAGTCCCACGGACACAGCTATAACAGGGCGTTTATCGGCCACGGTCTTGGGATCGGGTGCCACGAGTACCCGTTCCTCGGACCCAGCCACGGTGACTGGGTTCTTGAGGAGGGCATGTTCTTTCAGATAGAGCCTAGCATAGCGATGGGTCATGCCAGGGTGCACACTGAGGATAGCATAGTCATCTCTGGGAACGGATGCAGGAATGTCAGCGAGTACAGGGACGTAACCGAGCTACAGGTCATACGGTAAATATCCACCCAAAGAGACCCGGGCACGCGTTTGTGCCAAGTTTATTCTTGTCGAACCTGGTTTGAGAATAAAAGGGGGGTTATTTTTTCCCCGTGTAGGCCCTGGCTAGATCTCTAGCTCGGTCCAGCGGCGGCTCTACTGTGGGGTCCTGGTCGTAGGTTTTTCCTCGTAGGCGTTTCTGCTGTTCCTCTCTAGCCTGTTTGGCGAGTTCTGGGTCTTTGAGTAGGTCTAGGACTGAGCCCGCCATGGTTTTAGCCGCGAATATGAGGCTTTTATGGCCGATGCCTGTTCCGCTGCAGGCGGTGAACTGCCAGCTGTGGCCCGGGGCGCCGTTTACGTTGCAGCAGGTGTTGAACTCCATAGTGGGGGTTATCCAGCTTACATCAGCCACGTCGGTGCTTCCCGGGCTAGTGGTTCCGTCGTTCCATGCGTCGAAGATGGTGGTCACCAAATCTGTGTCAGTGAATTTTTCCCAGTCTGGGACCTTGTTTTTCCTCAGACCGTTCAAACGGTCCTCGTTGGGGAATGACTCCGCGATCTTTGCCGCGAACTCGTAGTCCTCGGGTGAGTACTCGGGTGGTCCTACCAGTCGCATGTTGGCTGTCACGATGGTGCTGAGGACCTTGTTGGGGATCTTGTGGTACCCTCCGGGGCTCATTTCGGCCTCAAGCCTTGTCTCGGTCATCAACGCGGCGCCTTCCGCGATCTTCAAGACGCGCCTCTTAACTGGGTCTAGGAGTTCTTGTTCTGGGGCCCTGATGTAGTAGTGGCTCCGAGCGTAGTCTGGGACTACGTTGGGTTGACCTCCCCCGGACTCTATGACGTAGTGTATTCTCGCGTCGGGGATTATGTGTTCCCGAAGGTAGTTGACCCCGACGTTCATCAGTTCTATTGCATCGAGGGCACTTCTTCCTGCCTCTGGGTTTCCCGCGGCGTGGCTGCTTCTCCCGTGGAAGTGGAAATAGGCGCCGCTGATTACGTTACTGCTTGCCAAGGTTGCCACGTTCAATGATCCTGGGTGATGGCTGAGGGCCGCGTCCACGTCATCGAATAATCCGTGGTTGACCATGATCCGTTTTCCGCTAAAGTTCTCCTCGGCCGGCGTGCCGTAGAACCTGATGGTCCCCTTGACGCCGTGTTCTTCCAATGCCTTGCCCGCCGCTATGGCGGCGGCTAGCGCAGTGGTGCCGTGGACGTTGTGGCCGCAGCCGTGGCCCATACCTCCCTCTACCAGGGCTTCTTTGACGGGTGCCTTTTTGTTGCTCAGGTTGGGTAACGCATCGTACTCACCCATGACCGCGATTATGGGGCAGCCTTCGCCTTTTTCGGCCAGTATGGCCGTGGGCATCTTGGCTACGCCCTGCTGGACCTTGAACCCGTGGTCTCTGAGGGTGTCCGCAATTAGTTTGCTTGATTTGTCCTCACAGAGGCCATACTCAGCGTAGCCCCATATCTCATCGCTTATACTGGTTAACTTATCGTGGTTGTCGTCTATCCACTTCCATGCTGTCTGCTTCATCGTGTATCAGGTATGCAGGGGAGGCAGGTGTATAAATAATTTAAATGCGTACTCGGTGGTCTTGGAAACTCGACAAGGAAAAATAAGGTTAGTAATTACTGCCTTAATTCACCGGTTTTCCTCTGAAAACTCATCGGTCTCGGAGTTGTTTCACGAGGAAGGGATGTTTTACTCGGTCTGGGTTTGGGTTAGTCTAGAACTATTATCCAGGGTTTGTTCCCGTTTTCCCCTTGACGTGTGGCTACCACAACAACCTGTTCTAGCGCGCGCGTGGGGAACAGTGGTCCGACGTTGGCTCTGAATTTATCGCAGGTTTCCGTCCAGGTTGGCCGTGTCTGTGACCAGCGTGAGTGTTCAGCGCGGGCTTTGATGAGTTCACCGTTTTTCAGTGCAAGTAGGACGTGGGCGGTACGTTGTTTGGATGATTACTCGTCTACACTGTGTTCATAGTTTATGTGGACCCGGTTGGTGAGTCCCCTGACTTGTCTGTCACGGGTCCATGCGCGCGCGTGTATCAGGTATGGAAGGGAAACTCCATGTATAAATATGTAAAATAACCGAAAAACCCAATAGGGTAAACGGGAAAACTACAAAACTCAAGAATAGTATACGATTATACTCATATACCGACACACGCGCTGCTATGGTTTAACTGATATTCAGCGTGGATAAGAATAGAGTAAATGCTACTGTAAGGTTAATGCACTTGAACATCAACGACTTTAGGCTCATGACACGCATTCGCTCGATAAAAGAGGTAAATACACTGACTATGAAGCCATCATCTTGGATATTACCCAACGATTTTCCCATACTCAGATTACATGTTCAAATATATTAAAACAAATATCAATAACTAATTAGATAATATATGCATTACAATGAGTAAACAAACATTATATCATAACAAACATGATGTTTTTTATACATGTTTATTGAAAGAGTGTCACTATATATCTAAAACATATATAACAAATACATGATGCTCACTAAGTTCCATAAGTGCGTGCTTCTCTTTCCTTTCAGAGCCGAAGAACTCGCGCGTGCGGCCTATTGCGAAGGACTTGTGTGGAAGAAGAGGGGACTGGATCGAGCGCGCGCGGCCCATTAGTTAATTAGCCCGTGACGCTTTAAAACCGCGTCACGAAAATCGATCACATTTCGCACATACGCCCTCTTTTCAAGATAAGGCCCAGGGAAAAAGGACCTTTTAAACCCATACACAAGTAAATCACCGAGCTCTATTGGGGTTATATTAAACGCGTTAACAGCTTTTTGAATTTCAAGACATACACTAGTACGTGAAACCAAGCGGTTATCAGTACAGAACGCAACTGACAACCTCCCGTCCAACATGTATCTAAAAGGATGGTCACTCAAAGATTCCATCGATGGTGTCGTCTGAAAATTACTGGATAGACACACCTCAACAGTGATTCGTCTATCAGCGATATATTGTACAAGACTATTTACGTAATTCTCTCGATTCACGATTCTTGGGTCTCGGATTTTATCAGCGTTAAACAACCAAGTTCCATGCCCTATCCTGTCTGCATGACATATGGTTATTGCCTGAAAAATGGACTCTGGTCCATAATCCTCTCCCGCGTGAACTGTTTTCCCGAGAAAGGCCTCGTGAGCTAGCTGATATGCCTTGACATGATCATCGGCTGGATAACCGTGCTCTTGTCCTGCTAAATCAACACCCACGACAGGTATGCCATCATCATCTCGTGCCATCACGCTGGCACGAACGAGTGCTTCACTTGCTAGTCCAAATATCTGCTTATCTGGGAGATCTGCGAAGACTTTGTACATCCTCGCATAAGTGCGGGATTGGTGTGGTGAAAAAAACCGTAGTGCGCACACAATAATGCCTGCACGAAAAGCGGGTTCTTGACCTGAAGCTACCTGGGATCGGGTGTTGAACTCCTTTTCTGCTCTATGGATGCCTTTGGTAACGGATGCGAGCACCGACGGTATACTCTGGTTTTCCCCTGTATGGAGTTGAGGTGCAAGGCGTATCTCGATGTATCGTACTCCTTCTTTTTGGGAGTCTTGGCATAACTCATAGGCAGCTCTTTCAAGAGAGTCTTGGTCTTGTAGGACTCTTGTTGTATAGGTGAATCCCTTAAGGTATTCTTCGAGGTTTTTATAACGTTGTTTGAAGACTTTTTTTCTCAGTTCTTGAGGCGTCTCGGCTGGCAGTTTCACTCCTCGTTCATGAGACATCTCAATGAGTGATTCTTCTCGTAAGGATCCTCCCAAATGGACATGTAAATCGCTCTTTGGCAGCTCCTGAATAAGCTTGTTGATAGGTGAGGCACTCAAGTTTATCACAAATTCCTTCTTGTTGACATATTGATTATTGATTGAACAGTCGTGTGATAATTAAACTGTATCAGATTTAGAGCATGGAAAACGCGGCTCAGCAAGAACTACGCGCATAGTTATAATGCATTTCATTCATTATGCGTGCGCCTTCGGAACAAGATGTATGCGCGTTGCAGGAGATACTATTTATCTAGTAAACTACACGCGCGTGTTTTAACGTTCATTAAATGATAAGTGCAGCAAATGGGGTTAAAGTGATGGTGCGCACGAGGGTGCGCAGGGCTCGGATCTATACTTTGACTAGGTTTCGGTAGTGTAGATTACTATTGAACAACCAATATATTCTGAAATAATTATGCATGGAACACGTCGGGAATGAATATGCAGTCTATAATAACCCAGGTGAGCACCAACACAAATCCAATAGTTGAAAAAGCATTTGATTGTATAGCTGGAACCAACAAGGAGATCATAAATAAGACTACCATTCTCATAAGACTCATCAAAATATTACGTGCTGATAGAATAACGCCCACATGTTACATCAAGATAGCTCAAAAAACCGGAAAAAAACTGCAATATTATCTGGAGTTATGGAATCTCTACAATAGGAATGTGAAAGAAGAAACTCTGAACTACAACGAGGAGCTAGAATCTGTTCTAGAAGACAAGGAATTATTAATGGTTAGAAAGAAAATCGACGACATTTGTGAAAAGGAGTATGGCCTGAAGTTCTCCGTGGCTAACTGGGATGTAGAGAATCTGAATATTAAGATACTTCATTTGGCAAAAATCATGAGTGATTTGAATAGTCTATGCGACCTGATAGAGCTTGAAAACGCTGATGAGATTAGACGGCTTGTTCAAAATGACTTTAAAACCATAAGGGATCTAGAATTGGGTAACGAAGTATCGGAAATGTTAATCAATAACATTTCGACGATAGCAAAGATCATCTCTTGATACACGTGGGTGGGATAAAATCATACAAGAGCCTGTCTAGAAAATACTTGGAAATATTATTGTTCAATAAACGAATGAAAAGGCTTCTCATGAAGCGCGCTGGAAGATTTGAAGTTTTGATAACATGAATCAGATATGGCTGTAGCTCAAAACCCATTTCTGTCATTTCCATACCCGTTTATCAGCCCTGAGTATTAGCATTCTGACTTCCATGGCATCTTCAAGCAGGTGAACTTGCGAGACCCCGCAGTACCGAAGCAAGGTTATTTTGGGGTATATAGATTTATTCTCATTTTGCTTTATGGGCTGATTCTTTGTTTAATCGACTGATACCTGAACCAAATCCTGCAAACCAGAATAATATCTAAGAACTTCCTTGCCCTTTGATGTAATGAAGTAACGTTTCCGATTTTTGTTTTCATACATTTCATCTACATACCCTTTGGAGGCAAGGAGGTCTAATGTGTCCTTTATTGAGTTCCAGGACAAGTTACAAGCGTACATGATTCTTGTTGTTTTTTGTTCTCCGCCTGCAACTGCCGTTAAGACGTCCACGGATATTTGAAACCTTGACCGTCTAGAACCCATTGTATAGTGGGGTTTCTCTTTTCTAGTTATTAATGGATTATTCATCACTGAAAAGGAACAAAAACCCATAATCCATTCACAATCAACAGAAGAACACCCCCAATCCATATTTTTATCCTCACTTCACCTTAATTTAGCCAACCATCTATTCACCTGTTAGCGCATCCGCAAAGCTAAATATACACTCGCATACTCAACGTTTTTTATATCTTTTTATTTTCTTTGTCACTCTGGTCCCATCCAAATACAAAGTCATTTACCCAAGCTAAAAATCCAACAAGAACCCCAATTAGTAAAGCCACAAGTTGACTTACACCACTAACCGTCTTACTAGGAATAGTCTCAAGTGTATAAATATTCAGGTACTCAATCACATAAACTAGTTTAATTATTAGCCATGAACCAAGACCAGTATCTCTTACGAAAAACTCTGGTGCAGAAAAGAATATCCTCTCAAATTTACTCCTCAGGGGATCATACCCACTAGAAACATATTTTTCACTAAACGCAGTATCCATAACCTCCTCATGCTCAGAACCTGAAACCAAATCCCAGTCGTTAATTAGAACACTTATACTCGTTCCCTGAACAAAATTACTAAGAATAACGATACCAAATGTGACAGCAATTATCAAGTCAGAGTTTGGAACAACTCCACTTATACCAAGGGCAAGAACAATAGAAACAGCTCCACGAAGCCCCGCCCAAGATAAACCATTTTTCCAGAATCTTGAATACCCTTTTGACCATAATATCTGCCTTAATGTAGAAACAAGTTCAACCATTACCTGTCTGAAAAGTAGTAAAACAAGAAATAGAACTAAACTGTTTGAAAAATTATCTACAAAGACCTGACGATCAAGGTTCATACCTATAAAAATAAAAGCAATACTGGAGGATAAAAAGCCGATAAACTCCCATAGATTTGTAAGCATGTCAAATGTTTCTTGGCCGAGGCCCCCAAATTTTCTGGATCTATAGTTAACAATTAACCCTGAGACAACTATAGCCAACACTCCACTTGCTCCCAATTCCTCTGCTACTCGATATACGCCAAAAGCTACCATAAAAGAAATCAGAACTTGGGCATATGAGTCGTTAGTCCAGCAAAACATTGAATGTACTGAGTATCCAACAAGCACTCCAATGATTAGCCCACCTATGATTATTTGTGCTGCTAAGCGTAATCCGATTAATGGTGTAATCGATCCCTGAGCAAGTATAGTAAGAAGTATGGAATAAATGACAATCGAGACGCCGTCGTTCAGCAGTGATTCTCCGGACACTATTATCTGAAATCTTTTGTCCACGTTGCTACTATGGAATTGTCGTATTACTGCAACTGGATCAGTGGGGGCAATAAGGATGCCAAACAAAAGCGACTCAATAAGGTTAAAGTTCAGAATAAGATACGAGAAAATGCCTACTGATAGTTGCATAAGGATCGTGCCAATGGTTGCGAACATTATCACGCTGTCAATTTCTTTTATAAAGTCGTCTATGTTTAGGTGAAGTGTTTCTTGAAAAAGGATAGGTGGAAGTAGAAGTGTTACAAAAATCTCACTTCCGATCTCTGGTATAATTAACCGAGTAGACACGGATGCAATAATACCCGCTAGTATTAACGCGAGCGTGGATGGAAATTTTAACCGCCAAGTAATCAGTGTAACAAAGGTCACTAGAATTAGTATATTGTATATACTGTCAAATTGTTCTAGGGCAGTCATTGAACATCAGGAATTTTATGGAAATTTAAAATATATCATGGACACACACGCTAGGTACGAGGGCGTATGCGCACAATAATCTAAACCACCTCATAGTGCGCGCGCGCATAGTGAACACTATTCCATATTCGATATAAGACACACCACTTACAATAAATTATGACTAAACTATCGCTTTTTGGTAGAGTCATATACTTGTTACAAATCATAGATAAAAATAATCAGAAAGAAATCCAGTTACCAAACGTTGGTGACGAAGAGATAACGAAAACTATAGAGATGCTTCATCAACTTGAGCTAATAGCTGAAGAAAATAATAACTATAAGCTTACAGAAAAAGGAAAAAACGTACTATCCTTTTTCGATAAAGAACCCAGCATAGATAGTAATCCTTTAATTCGAGTTAGGTAAACTGCGCCCTCGTTTTTTACCTGTCTATGTCAGAACAGAATATCTACAGTCCTTTATATCAACCATATTGAAGTTCAACCATCTACGGGGTAGAGTCAATTAGTTTCCTTCCTTTTACAGGGGTTAAACAAGAAGAAAACTCCAAACATTATCGTGTTCCGTCTTCATAGCGAATCTTTTATCCATTATTTACTTACTGAATAACCGAAAATGGGATCTAATAATAATTGGAAAATATTATTGTGGGGCAGTTTTCTGATTCTTGTATGCGCGCGCGCATACTATGTGCAGGGCAAGTATGGAATCGAAGTAGCGAATGCGTTTGAAGTTTAATACTATATACCTGGTTCCCATGGATAAATGGGGATTGTTAATCGATATTAAGAACACGGAAGAACGATATATAACAATCGTTCCAATATATCTATGCGCGCGCCTGACGGGGATATAAATTGTCCTTACTATACAGTGAGAATCTTCTTTCCAGGTATACAATCTTCATCCATGTGCGCTCAGCTCTGGTTTTCCATATCATATAGACTTGACAAAAGTTTAGACTTTGGTTTCATATCGTCTCGATAATTCAAATGTAGACGTCTTACCAGTTTGAAGTAATTTTGCTTTGAATGGTTTTTCCCAAAGTTGTAAGAAATCATTAACCCTAGGCCATAAATCAGTAATATTCCAATTGTGTCTATGGAATACATTCTATATAGAGTGTTCTTTTTTTTATTTATGTATTATCACAGGCGTAAATGAATATGCGCGCGCAACAGCAAACCTGGTGAGGTTCATTTCCTATACGGTGACCTAGATACATTATAGCAAAGACGCGCGCGTTTATGTTAGCGTTATTGATTTCATCATTGTAATTGAGTTAGGGTCGTTGAACTGTATTATTATTTGAGACCCACTGCTAAACATTTTATCTCCAATCCAAATATAGACCTCATAACTTTTACCTGGATCAACACGCAATCCAGCCTCAGAAATACTGGTGCCCACATGACCACCATCAAGAAGAGTACCTCCATGATCAAGTCCATAAACATCAACTTCCTTTTGATTCACATATACACGTGATAATGTCGTTGACACTACTCCACGATTGATCAACAACATCTCTACCTGAAACTCTGCATCATTAACCGATACAGGATAGACACACTTTGTTTGAACAAAATCCAGTTTCACCGTGTTTGGGGTGAAGCCAGTTTCAATGGTTTCTATTCTCGAGTATTTAACAAATAAAATTAATGCAAGTACAAATGTTACCAATCCAATAAATGGAATTGCACTCCTTTTTGACATTACATTTACTTCAAATACTGATTATTGCTCCCATTTTTAATGAAAACGGATTTCAAATCCTTAAACGCAACTACCCTGTCCACGTGCGTATTCGCTGTTTGTATCTGGTGTCGCGCGCGCAGCATTTCCTTTGAGAATATTTCTGATGCTAGTTGCTTGAAAAGTTGTGCCTGTCTTGTTTCTCTTGCATGTCTCATGTTGAATGTATAATAAGTGACAGCTAAGATGAAACTGAGAGCAGCTAATCCGATCGAGATTGTTTGTAGTTCAACCATGATATGCGTTATGGTGATGTGAGAATAAAATCATCGATTAAAGTATCTTTCACCCACAGTAAACCATTAAATATAGATTAAACCCCTCTCAACCAGGGCTTTTGTTAACAGTCAATGATTGTTAATAGATGAACCTAGCTCTGAAATCGAGCCTTAAACACATAGAATGTTAGGGAGAAACGAAAATGAAATACATATTATTCTTTGAAGGACCACCAGCCAGAGGAAAAGCACCATCTGGTGATCCTGAAGAGTTAAAGAAAAGAAGAGAAGAGGTCCAGACAAATGAGAAGAAATACGGGAAGACGATAATTCCAGCTCATTTTTACGCATCGGGTCAAGGTGTTGCGGTTGTAGAGTTTGATAACCCCGAACAGATTGCGAATAGAATGGCTGCTGGAACACCTATTACGGTGTACAAAAAAATCAGTCCACTTGTACCCGCTACATATTGGGGTGCAGCAGTAGAAGAACACGGTAAATAGACTCTATCTAGGGAAGACCAAGAAACAATCATACTTCTTTTTTCTTTTAATCCTTTTTTCCTACACAAGTGAAGATAATATTATTTCGTTAGTGGGGTCTTGGTATGTCGAATTTTATGTGGAATTCGGAGATGCGCCAGCCCTCATCTGTTCTACGGAACCTTAGATGGACCAAACCTGCGTTCGAGAGAACGGGGTGAGCATCATCATCTCCTCGATGTAGAATCAGAAAACTAGCAATACCCTTAACATCATCCTTTGAGACTTCCTCAAGGACGGGATTCAAGTAGTAATGTCTGTCAAGTATTCCCTTTCCTCTCAGCATGTCCAGACGTTCAAAGGTTGTTTTAACGCTTAGTTCCCGCCCAGCACGGTGCTCTGGCTCTGTGTTCTTGAACGTGTTTGAACGCTTCAGGTCCTCGGTATAGAGATTGGTGTATGCTTCTTTGTCAAGCATGTCGTGGGTGATGGCGAGTTTACTAATAAGCTCATGAATCTCCAGACGATCTTCAATCTTCATAATACTAGTTACGGTGAAGTGAGGATAAAATTATGGATAGACTTAGAAAATTGGTGTTGGTGTAAAGTCAGGGAGTAAACTGGTTCCGCCTGTTTTTACTCTTACACGATATACACCAGTTCTAGCGGTAATGTACAACGTCCTATAATCATCATCTCCCCAAGCCACATTCGAAGGAATCTCAGGACACTCAATAACACCAAACCTGAAACCATCACGGCTAAACACACTAACCCCTTCGGGGCCAGTAACAAACACATTACCATCCACATCAACCTTCAACCCATCAGCAGCACCTTTCCCAGGAGCACCAACTCCCACCCTGGCAAATGATCGCCTATTCTCAAGCAACCCATCCACAGTTACATCAAATGCATATACCTCTCCATCTTTAGAATCATCAACATACAAAACAGATTCATCAGGTGAAAACGCTAACCCATTAGGCAGCATAATAGAATCATCCAACAAAACCAGTGAACCATCCGGTTCTATCCTGTATACTCCGCTGAAGTCAAGCTCCTTTCCCTCGGTACGATTAGGAAGCCCGAAAGGAGGATCAGTGAAATATATAGATTCATCAGATTTCACAACAATATCGTTTGGGCTATTGAGGCGTTTTCCAGTGTAGAACTCAGCTAAGGTGGTTTGTGTTCCATCTTTTTCTAGGCGTTTTACACGTCTGTCGTGTGAACATATTAGGAGTCGTCCTTGTTTATCCAGAGTTAGCCCGTTACCGTGGCCGCTTGGTTTGAGGAATATTTCCTGTGTTGTTTCTGGTTCGTATTTGTATATTGTGTCTGCTGGTATGTCGCTGAATAATAGGAATCCATCTGGTATCCAGAGAGGACCTTCGGTAAACTGAAAACCTGATAATACTTTTTCTACATTTGCTTCTCCTACGATATTTGAAAAATCAACCATGAATACACTTACGGTGAAGCGAGGATAAAATCATCGATTATTTACATCTGTTATTGAATACTAAATCCATAAATAATAACCCTGTTTAGTCAATCAAGGTTCTCATTCCATTACTTAGGATAGCCCACGAACCAAGCTCCGAGATGGGGAGCTATACAAATACCAAGAAAAGGTGTAAAAACATGAAGTTTGGATACTACGTAGTATACGCGCGCGGCTCCTGGGTGTTTTCATCCTATATACACATAGATCGTATGGTAGAGGTTTTTTCGTTAGGAGGTACAGAAGCGCGCGCGTAATTCTGGACTTTACCAGCGCCCGATCGATAGTAGATTTTATTCTTTCCTAGCCAGGGTTATTCACATGGACGCTCAGAAGAAGCAGCTTTTGAAATGGATTGACGATGATAGGGACAGACTGGTGGATTTCCTGAGCAGGTTCCTGCAGGCAAGGAGCCCGAACCCTCCCGGGGACACGAGGGAGGCGGCGAAACACATCACCGATTTTCTTGATGAAGAGGGGCTCCCGTACAGGATTATCGCTCCCAAGGAGGAGATGGTGAACATTGTGGGCTCCTTTGATGGAGGATCAGAGGGGAAGCACCTCGTGATGAACGGGCACATAGATGTTTACCCGGTCGGGGATGCCAAGGGATGGAAGTACGACCCGTGGGGAGGTATCGTGGAGGACGGCAGGATCTACGGCAGGGGCTCCAACGATATGAAGGCGGGAACAACGACGAGCATCTTCACCTACTATTACCTCCATAAGATCAGAAACCAGTTGAAGGGCAGGCTGACCCTAACCTGTGTCTCCGATGAGGAGACCTTTGGCCCCTGGGGAGCCCGTTACCTGATGGAGCACCACCCAGAGGTCCACGGGGACACGCTGCTAAACGGGGAGCCGTGTGCCCACCAGATCAGGTTTGGTGAGAAGGGCATCTTGTGGCTGAAGCTCACTGTCAGCACACCCGGGGCTCATGGTGCCTACGAACACGTGAGCCCAAGCGCCACCAAGGTAGCTGCCAGGTTAATGTTGGAGCTGGACGAAGCGATATCGAGACTGGCGCATTCTGCCCCCGATAACGTCAGGAAAGCCCTGGAGGAGGCGAGGGATATCATAGAGGAGGGTTACGGCGAGGGGGCGTTCGAGACTCTACAGAGGACCACGATAAACTTCGGCACCATCCATGGTGGATTAAAGGTGAACATGATACCGGGGGAAGTGGTCATCGAGGCGGATATCAGGCTGCCTGTGGGCCAGATGAAGGAGGATGTTCTACCTGTTATTGATAGAGTTCTGGAAAACTATCCCAAAGTTATCTACGATGAGGTTAACTACACGGCCCCGAGCTACTGCGACCCAAACGGGGAGATGGTTGGGATTCTGAAGGAGAACATCAAACTGGTGGAGGGTAGGGAGTCAAAGACTCTGATAGCCATGGGGGGAACAGATGCACGCCTGTGGAGATATGAGGGGGTGCCCGCGTACGTGTACGGTCCTTATGCCAAGGGAATGGGCGGGAAGGACGATTATGTGGAGGTGGATGAGTTCATCGACATAGTGAAAGTCCACGTCCTGTCTGCCTATGATTACCTGAGCAGATAGGTGTGTGAGGCCATAATTTTATCCTCACACCAACGG
>RCNB010000966.1_pt1 | contig 18497 bp, 16 predicted proteins | sample 2041321 | NCBI WGS metagenome assembly RCNB01 (sample SAMN09708232, study PRJNA481090) | Marine sediment metagenome, whole genome shotgun sequencing project. | reverse complement strand
AGGCCACTAGCGCATAATACACACCGGCCTGACTTTCATCTCTAGTCTTTTCAGAAGATTTATGATCGCTCATACGAGGTTAGTTCGACAACTCATCGGTGTACCCAAAAACCGCAGGAGCACCGCCCGTATGCCAAAACAACAAAGAAGAACCGGCTTGAGCATTGATGATGTTGCCTAAAAATCCGGCCATGGTTTTACCCGAATAAACCGGATCAAGGATCAGAGCTTCTCTGGTCGCGGCAATTCTTATTGCCTCTTTGGTGGCAGCATTGGGCTTGCCATAGCCCGGTTGCAGCGTTCAATTGTATAATGAGCGGATAATATCAGAATTCCATCAGCCACAGAATCCAGGAGAGCTGACATCCGCCTTTCTTCGTTGAGCACCTGGGTATAAAGCTGTGCATTTTGTACGGCAATCGCTGCCTGGTCAGCAAAACTTTGCAGCAACGTCCTGTCGTTAGACGAAAATCCACCCTGGTAATTACGAAAGATGAACAAGACACCAGTCACCTGCTTTCTGGCAATTAGCGGAAGCCCGACACTAGTGAGTAGACCTATACTAGCAGCACGTGTTAAATCCTGCAGCAAGCGGGTAATGTCTGAAAGTTCATTCTGCGCTGGGTCATTCTCCAGAGGGACTTGTGCAAGCAGCGGATCCAATTTCCGGAGAAACGCCGCTGGAATACCCTGGGATACGGCTACCGTCCAGCCTTTTTGAACATCGCGTAAGGCAATTAAACCCGCTTGTCCTGCCATCATCTCAATTGAAATGTGTAAAATACGCGCTAATACTTTATCTAAATCAAGCTCTTGAGTAATGGCGCGTAGAATCTCAAGCAGATAATCCCGTTGACGGACCCTGAGATCAGGCAGCAATGGTGTTAACTTCTCCTTCACCGATCATGATAACCTTATCGAGGATTTCAAGTGCCTCATCCACTTCTTCTCGAGTTACACAAAGCGGTGGGGCTAATCGTATTGTGCTCTTGCCACAACCCAGCAATATTAAACCCTGTTGAAAGGCATTCTCAATGATCGCGTCGCGCAATTGCTCAGCCGGTTTTTTAGTAACACGATCCTCGACAAACTCAATCCCGATCATCAGCCCTTGTCCCCGTATTTCGCCAATGGAAGAATACTTATTAAATAAAATCTCCTCCGCCATTTCCTTTGTATACCGGCCAACTTCCGTAGCGTTCTGCATATACTCATTTTCCACCAGGGAAATCGTCGCTAATGCCGCCGCGCATGCTATAGGATTTCCTCCATAAGTATTTCCATGTGCCCCCTTTTCCCAATCCATTATTCTCTTGCGTGCGAACATAACACCAAGAGGCATACCGGATGCGATTCCTTTCGCCGTACATACAATATCGGGCTCCACCCCAAAATGTTCAATTGCCCACCATTTACCAGTGCGCCCGATCCCCGATTGCACTTCGTCAGCGATCAAAAGTATCCCATACTTATCACATAACCTGCGTAAAGCCGGGAAGAAACCAGACGATGGAACGATATAACCACCCTCTCCTTGGATTGGTTCAACTAAAATTCCAGCCAGATCATCAGGTGGAATAATCTTGGTAAGTATCTGTTCCTCAATATAACGCACAACCGTATCACCATAATCTTCTTGCGGGAGTGATTCCAGTATTTGCCGGTAAGGATCAGGATACGGAACATGTACAACACCGCTCATTAAAGGAAAGAACCCATGACGGTAAACTTTTTTGCTGGCTGTAAATGCAATCGACCCCATTGTTCGTCCATGAAATCCACCAAGAAATCCAATAAATTGGGTACGTTCCGTATGGGAACGAGCCAGTTTAATTGCAGCTTCAACGCTTTCTGTTCCCGAATTGGTCATAAAAGAAACAGCTTCTTCTGAGAAAGGTGCAATCCTATTGATGGTTTCCGCTAATTCTACCCATTTCTCGTGGTAAAAATCTGAAGAAATGTGAATGAACTTCTCAGCCTGTTCCTGGATCGCTTGAACAACTTTCGGATGGCTGTGTCCGGTTGTGACGACAGCGATACCGGCTGCGAAATCCAAAAAGCGATTTCCATCCACGTCCCATACTTCTACACCTCGGCCTCGCTCCATAGCAAATGGGTAGCCGCGTGGATAGGACGGTGAAATGACCTTATTGTCACGCTCTATGAGTGATCGGGCTTTCGGTCCTGGTAAATTGAACGTTTTCATAGATTAAGCCTCCTGGATTTGTAAGAATTTTTTTTATTTCTTCTATCATATGAAAAAAGTTCGGGTAAATGTGATTTCTCTTTGTTAATCAACATAGGTATTGAGATTATTACAGAAATAATATTCTCGCAATCACGCAAATTAATGAGTGAATTATACCTCGAACACATCATTAAACCCTAGAAGTTTGGTCTATAGCAAGCTGGTTTTAATAAGGGTATAATCATTCATTGTTCTGTAAACAGCATCCCTGTACTATATTATAAAACCATGAATGCATCAACAACCTTTTTTTCTTTTGATATTCAAGCCTCGCAGGGAGATGCCCGAGCCGGAGTCCTTCACACTCCTCATGGTGATATCTTGACACCAGTTTTTGCGCCTGTAGGAACTCAAGCAAGTGTAAAAGCAGTCACCCCTGCTCAATTAAACGAATTGGGTGCAAGCTTAGTTCTCGCTAACACCTACCATCTTTATCTAAGACCAGGTGAAGAATTGATTGCTGAACTTGGTGGGCTGCATGACTTCATGAATTGGCATCACCCGCTGTTGACCGATTCGGGCGGATATCAAGTTTATTCACAAGCCGCAAATCGGAGGATATCGGACGAAGGAGTAATATTCAGAAGTCATATTGATGGTTCAACTCACCACTTCACACCTGAAAAATCAATTGCGATCCAGGAAAAGTTAGGTGCCGATATCATCATGACCTTTGATGAATGCACACCACCTTATGACTATGCGTACAATCAACAAGCGTTAATGAGAACCCATAAATGGGCAGAACGCTGCCTGAAATCCAAAAAACGTTCCGATCAGGCTATTTTCGGCATTGTACAAGGCGGGGTCTTTTCTGATCTACGTCGCAAATCCGCAATTTTTATCTCCTCCCTTGATTTCCCTGGACACGCAATTGGCGGATTATCTGTTGGTGAGACGAAAGATGAAATGAAATCAATGTTAGAAATCGTAAACGCAGTTTTGCCTGAAGATAAACCACGTTATTTGATGGGAGTTGGCACACCAGAAGATTTATTGAACGCCGTAATTAGGGGTGTTGATATATTTGACTGTGTATTGCCAACGCGGCTTGCGCGTCATAACACGGCAATGATGCCTAAAGATAAGCTAAATCTATCAAACGCAGTTTTTGCGAAAGATTCACGCCCAATAGACAACACATGTACCTGCTATACATGCCAACATTTTTCACGGGCATATCTACGCCACTTGATCGTCGCCAAAGAGATGTTATCGGCAACTCTCCTATCCATACATAACCTACATACTCTGCTTGAATTCGTAAAAGAAATGCGCCAATCAATCCTCGATGCTCGTTTCAACGACTTTGTAGAGAGCTTTATTTTAGGCGAACACAGTGGAATATAAATACTGGAAGCTCATGCGTGATTGTGTATGACAGTTTTACAATCTATCTTTCTCGGTGTTATTCAAGGTTTGACAGAGTTTTTACCAATTTCAAGTTCAGGACACCTGGTTATCGTACCGTATTTGCTAGGTTGGCACATACCAGCAACGGACGCATTTATCTTTGATGTACTCGTACAGGTGGCAACTTTAGTAGCAGTGATCGTTTATTTCTGGAACGAACTGATTGCCTTAGCAAAAGCCATGCTTTTAGGCATGAAAAACAAATCCCCGATGAAAACCCCACAAGCTCGTTTGGGATGGAATCTAATCCTCGTCTCAATCCCTGCCGGGGTTATCGGTTTATTACTTAAAGATACTGTCAAGAGCATATTTGCGAATCCCAAGCTCACAGCATTGGCATTATTCCTCACTGCCACTCTACTAATAATCGCAGAGAGAGTGGGAAAACGTGATCGCAACCTAGAACAGTTGGATTGGAAAGATGCACTCTGGATCGGTATTTTGCAGGTTTTAGCGATTTTCCCAGGCGTCTCACGCTCAGGCGCAACAATCGCCGGAGGAATGACCCGCGATCTTGGACGTCCCACAGCAGCAAGGTTCTCATTCTTAATATCCATCCCAATTATGCTTGCAGCAGGTTTATCTGCGACTTATGATCTAATCCGCAGCCCCTACGTTTTACAGCTCCTGCCAACATTTATACCCGGTTTCATCTCGGCTGCAGTTGTCGGTTATCTAGCAATCCGTTGGATGTTACGTTTCCTAGTCGGTCATTCCCTCTACATCTTTGCGGTTTATTGTACTGTACTGGGGTTGCTCGTTATTGTATTGAGTTAACTGTAATCAACAAATTTATCTCAGCTTAATTCTAGTCCTTACTTAAATGTAGCTGCTTAGCCTCTTCAACATAGGCCAAACTTTGATGACGAAAATAGTTGTTATATAAATTTGCATACTCACCGCTTTTTGCCAGCAAATCTTCATGGTTCCCCTCTTCAACGATCATCCCGTGATCAAGCACAATGATTCGGTCAGCAGCCTTAACAGTTGAAAGACGATGGGCAATTAAAATGCTGGTTGTGTCTGCAAAGATCATTTCCAACGCCTGTTGAATCTGCCGTTCTGTAAACGGGTCAATGCTAGCGGTAGCTTCATCCAGAATAAATATCGCCGGTTTTTGTACTATTACACGCATCAAAGACACTAATTGACGCTGTCCCATGGAGAGGCGCGCGCCTCTCTCGCCAACTTCAGTATCCAAACCATTCGCCAAGGTCCCCAACCACTCTCCCTCTCCAATTTTGTGCGCCAATCCCTGAATTAAAGGATACATTTCTTTACTCGGACAAGTGTAGCAAATATTATCAGCCACAGTTCCCGAAAATAAAAAGGGGGTCTGGGAGACAATACCAAGATGTGACCGGTAATCGTATAGATCAAATGAACGAATGTCCATACCATCGATCAAGATCTGACCACCCTGGAATTCATAATACCTGGCGATGAGCTTGGCAATCGAAGATTTGCCAGCACCAGTGTGACCCACCAAAGCGATGGTCTCCCCAGGATAGACATGCAGATTAAAATCATTAAAAATCGGTTCGTCATCTACATATTGGAAGTAAACATGCTGAAACATCATTTCCCCTCTTAGATCTGGCACATCTAAATACTCATTTTGAATTACATTGGATTCTACATCCATTAAGGCAAATACCCGCTCCGAAGCCGAAAGACCGGATTGAATTTGCGCCCAAAATGCAGAAAGGTTCAATACCGGGAAGAAAAAACGGTCCAGACTAATTAAAAATAGGAACCAAGCCCCAGCGGAGATAACCCCCAAAGCAGTGTTGATACCACCAATGTATAGCAATATTGCAGTCGCTATTCCTCCCAAAACATTTAATGCTGGAAATACCGATGAAAGAACTAGCCCCCTCTGAACATTGACACGGTATGACTGCTTATTCGCTTGATCAAATTCCTCAAAAATACTTGCTTCTTGCCGAAAATTCTTTGCTACCACAATCCCACTGACAGTTTCTTTGATCGTAGCGTTTACGTTTGCCATTGCGCGCATTCCACTACGAGTGACCTTGCGAGCTAATCTCCGAAATCCGAGCGCCACTAGAAACAATATTGGTAAAAATGCAAAAAGATAAAGTGATAGTCTCATATTTATGGAGACTAAAACCGCGCCTAAAATGACGGCTTGTACAATTTGAGCGAACAAATCGGTAATCAAAATCACAGTCTGTCCAAACTCATGTGTATCTGATGTGATCCGGGAGACGATCTTCCCAGAGGAAAATTCATCAAAGAACGAGAGATCATGTTCAGAGGTTGCGCGGAATGCATCAATACGTAAAGCCAGTACAATATCAGCGACCATGCGCACTACGATTCTTCGCCGGCCCCAATTCGCTATCCAAATAATTATTCCAGCCAGCAGTACAACCCCACAAAGCAAAACAATATCGTACGTCCTTAGATTTTCATCCATAGCATCAATGCTACGTGAGACCAACAGAGGGGTGGCAGCAGTAGCTAGGGCAATCACCAGAAGTAAGAGCGTTGCCGTGAACAGTTGAAGGGTATAAGGGCGAAAATATTCAGCGGCGCGGCTTACTAGTTGCTTGTCGGTATATTGACGATCGTAGCCTTCAATATCTAAACTTGAAAAAAATCCCATTTCTTATTCGCTGAAAATTCTCCTGTAATCTTCTGAGATTGTCATTAACTTCTCATGTGTTCCAACGGCGGCTATTTTTCCTTGACGCATAACGAGGATCAGGTCAGCCCACCGGATCTGTGACAATCGATGGGTAATGATGAAAGTTGTCCGTCCACGAGCTGCAGTATATATAGCACGTTGGATTTCATCTTCGGTTGCGCTGTCAATCGCGCTGGTCGAATCATCCAATATAAGTATCCGTGGATCTGTGAGGAACGCCCGAGCCAACGCGATGCGCTGGCGCTGTCCCCCAGAAAGAGTCGCACCACGCTCTCCGATAATTGTCTGGTAACCGCTCTTAAAAGACGAAATAAACTCGTGCACCTGCGCGGCCTGTGCCGCTTCTATCATCTTTTCTTGGGTCGCATCAGGATTCCCGAAAGTAATGTTCTCAGAGATCTTACGCGAGAACAAGAACACATCCTGTTCAATAAAGGAAATGCTGCGCCTTAGAGCTTCCAGGTTCCACTCACGAACATCGACGCCATCAACAAGAACTTGACCCGATGTCACATCATAAGTGCGGTTTACAAGTTTCACCAGTGTGGTTTTTCCGCTGCCGGTTTGACCAACGAATGCTACAGTCTGCCCAGGTTCAACTTTAAAGGAGATGTCTGTCACTGCCTGTTCCTTATCTCCATACGAAAACGAAACGCTTCGAAATTCAATTTCGCCTCGCATTGGCCCGGAATATCCCTGCAGGTTTTGATCCAAATTATTTTCACGGTTGATCAAGTCAAGGATTCGAGTTGCTCCGGCAACCCCCAGGGAGATCTGAGAATATGCGAATAAGGAGACAAAAGTTGGGAATCCAAATAATTGAATGAGTCCAAAGTAAGCAATCACATCTCCAACATCCAGGGAACCATATTTAAACAGAATCAATGCTTGAAAGAGAGCCAAAGCTTGAGCAATTCCCAATAAAAGCAAAGGTATAAAGCGGGCTTCTACATCCCCTTGCTTGACAAACGCATCTCGGAACCGGCGCGCAATACTTGCGAAACGTTCGACCTCACTGGTTTCTTGAGCCATGCCCTTGACTGTCTCTATCCCATCGATTGCTTCCGCCAATCTGGTGTTTAACTGCCCAAATGCTGTCCGTATATTGCTTGTGATCGGTTGCAGTTCGCGCAAATATTGCCAGATTGCAATGTAATATATTACGATGAACAGTAAGGGTATTAGTACTAAGGACGGATGGTAGCGTGGTGCAATTATTAACGGCATAAACATAAAAACCGCTGAACCAATGACTAAGTTCAAACCAGGGTTGAATAAAAGGTTCAACTCGCGGACGTCATTGGTGGCACGTGCCATTGTATCCCCGACTGGCTGTAAGCTGTGGAATGTCATACTTTTTCCCAGCAGGCTGACATATAATTCGTGACGTACGTCCCGCTCCACACGCTGACCAGTCAACTCGGCGCCAAAGTTACGACTAAATTGCAGTGCTCCCCGCACTGTCTGGCTCACCACTATTAAGATTGCTATTTGTACCAGTACATTTATATTAGGAGGGGACTCCAATACGGCGTTGAAAGCCTGACCGATCAACACAGGGACTAAAGCCGCAAGACCCGCATTACTTATAGCCCCGATCAATACCATTAGTAACAAAGACCAGTACCGCAAAGCATACGATATTATCCACCGTACCGCACTGCGCCTATCAGTGTGACTGCTCTCAGGCAGACTGAATTCTGTTGAAAATGATGTAGATGTCATTGAAAGGGAATGCGTAACAGGTTATTGAACGAAATTCGCGTTGACAATTCCTGTGCCCTGTACAAGCAATAAGCACCTGACCTGGAGGTTTTTTCTTGATATAATTGGGATGTCACGGCAAAATGGAATTCCCAATTCATTATTGGGAGCGTAACGCTCAACATAGCAAAAGGTAGTAATTGACGACTGGAATAAGGAAAATAAATTTTGGATATCAGCCACCGAGGCTTAAGGCACCGACGCAAGGATACCATAGAAATTACGATTTCGACCTTTATGATGTATCATATAAGTACCACTATTTTCAGTTATTATTATTATGCATTAAATTACCCATCATCGCGAAGATATGATTTTTTCATATTGTCTTAGTGTTTTTTGTCCCTTGTAAAAGTACATATTAGAGTTAGACTTTCAAACGTTGGATATTCACAAAAGTAGGTTGGAGCGTTAGATCACTATGAGTCCTGAATTGCATATAGATGCTTTACTACCGTCAGAGATGGCAACCAGAGCCGAATATATCGGCGTACGGAAAGCAGAAGCTCCACTTCTTACAATGTTTGCACTGGCGATACTTGCCGGTGCCTTTATTGCTCTGGGTGCGGTTTTTGCCACAACTGTTATTGCAGGCGATATGCCCATTAAAACAATGGAGGGGACAACTGCATTATTTACAGATTTTCCATTTGGGTTCAACAAACTACTTGCAGGTTTCGTTTTCTGCCTGGGTCTAATTCTGGTTGTAGTTGGAGGCGCTGAACTGTTCACTGGGAACAACCTGATTGTAATGGCCTGGGCAAGCGGAAAGGTCTCTTCATCTGCCCTGCTTCGAAATTGGGGGGTCGTCTATATTGGCAACTTTGTCGGTGCTGTTGGAACAGTGTTATTGGTGTTTATCAGCAAACAATACCTGTTCGGCGGTGGAGCAGTTGGGGCTGCAGCTCTCAATATTGCACAGGCAAAAGTCGGTCTTGGATTTTTCCAAGCGATAGCTCTTGGTATCCTTTGTAATACCCTGGTTTGTCTTGCCGTGTGGATGACATTCAGCGCTCGCAGTACAATCGATAAGATCGCAGCCATCATCTTCCCCATCACAGCATTCGTTGCCGCTGGCTTCGAACACAGTATTGCTAATATGTACTTTATCCCAATTGCCCTTCTAATAAAAAACTTTGGGACGACTGAATTTTGGGGCACGATAGGCAGGACACCTGCTGATTATTCATCCCTCTCCTGGGAATCATTTCTTATCGACAATCTGCTGCCAGTAACAATCGGGAATATTATCGGAGGCGCGATTTTTGTCGCAGGTATATATTGGATAATCTTTCTCCGTCCCGCAAGAAAATAGCTCTCAAACACCGAGGAGATGAAATGAAAGCGTATGTAATGATCACAGTACGATCCGGAGCAATCCTGGAGGTCATCAATAATTTACGACGTATTGATGGGGTAATGGATGCAAATATGACATTCGGTCCTTATGACGTCGTTGCTGTAATCCAGGCTGAGAACGTCCACAGAATTGGTCGCTTGATTGCAGCAGAAATACAACCGATTCCTGGTGTAATTGATACTTTGACATGTCTTGTACTGGAATCCTGATTTAAATCCACAAACGTATATTATTCAAACACACCCAGAGAATAAAGGATGTTTTTTTACAACCCTGCCGACCGGGAGGAAAAGGATTTATTTACTGGCATTCATGCAAGGACTTTTTGGGGAGAAAAAATGATGATGGTGATTGTGGAGTTGGACGCAAATGCCACACTCCCCAAACACAACCACACACACGAACAAGGTGGAATAGTGCTTGAAGGGGAATTGGAATTCATAATTGGAGGCGAAACAAGCCTCTTACACCCAGGGGACTTATATATTATTCCAGGCGGAGTAGATCATGAAGTGCAGGTCGGGGGAACTCCAGCCAAAGTCTTGGATATTTTCAGCCCTGTACGAGAAGAGTATAAGTATTAGTATCTCTATTAGTGATGTGTAGGTAAAAAAGGCATCTCAGGTCCGGGTATCCCCAGCCGTTCAGATAAGGCTGCTGTCATCGCGATCCGTTCATCCCAGGCATATTCCGTTTCACCAAAGCACATTGACTGCTCATGCCCTTTACCGCAGGCAATTACCAAATCCCCCGGCTTTGCTAATTCAACCGCAAAGCGGATAGCTTCTCCCCGGTCCGGGATGCGCCAGAAAGTATAGCCCTCGACCCCATTTTTTGTTTTCAACCCTTCCGCCATTTCCGACAAGATAAATTGCAAGGATTCTGTCCTGGGGTCTTCAGCAGTCAAGATTATTAGGTCTGCCAATTCGGCTGAAATCTCGGCCATCAAACAGCGTTTAGCCTTATCGCGCAAGCCAGCCGATCCGAAAACTGCGATAACCTTACCAGCGGTCAGAGCACGAGCTGCTGTTAAAGCATTTTTTAGTGCATTGGGTGTGTGAGCGAAATCAACAATCGCAATAAATTCCTGCCCGATCTTAATTCTCTCCATCCTCCCTGGCACACAAGCCATAGTACTTATACCCTTTTGGATCACGTCCCCAGGTAAATCCATTATCCCTTTTGTTGCTGCAATCGCAGCCAAACAATTGGAGATGTTATAACGACCTATCAGGGGGGTGAAAACAGGGAAACGAAAAGACCTGTGGTGAATGCCATGTCCATCTACAATAAAATCCAAACCATTTATGGATTCCCGCACACTTAATGACTTTATATCTGCATCTTGCTTAATCCCATAGGTTATTTGTGTGGAAGAAGTAACAGAAGACAAGTATTGGAATGAGATGTCGTCCATATTTAGCACCGCACCCCTCTCTGGATTAATTTGTTTCGGATATCCGTGCTCCAATGCAGTAAATAAGCGCGCCTTTGTAGCACGATATTCTTCATATGTCCCGTGGTAATCCAAATGTTCATGGGCGATATTTGTGACTACAGCGATATCAAAATCACATGCAGATAAACGGTGTTGGGCTAGCCCATGAGAGGTCGCTTCTAAGACTACATGCGTTATGCCAGTTTCTACCATTTGGGCTAAATAGCCATGAAGTTCTGAAGCATCTGGCGTCGTGACATGCAATCCTGTATCCAAGGTTTCCTCGCCGATCACGGCATTGACTGTTGAAATCATACCGGTTTGAAAGCCGGCAGTCTGAAGTATATTAAAGATTAAATTAGCCGTCGTCGTCTTACCGTCCGTTCCTGTTATCCCAATCATTACCAGCTTGCGGGATGGAAAACCATGATAAGCCGCTGATGCATTAGCAAGCGCCAAGCGGCTGTCTGAGACGCGAATATATGGGACATCGCAATCTTGAATCACTTGAGTCCCAATTACAGCGCTTGCCCCTCGTTCGATTGCATCTGGAATAAAATCATGACCATCATTTGTCCCCCCCTTGACAGCGACAAATAAAACGCCGGTATTAACGCGCCGCGAATCTGGTGTCACTCCTGTAATTATGATGTTTAAATCCGCCGAATATTCTTTTTCAGGCAGAGACTCCATAATATCCTCAAGCCTGACAGTCGATCCCCTGGTTCGGTCATTTTGTTCCATAAAAATAGTACAGGAAAACGCCCAGGAACTTACCTCTCCCTGAGCATTTTTATATTATTCAAATAAAGTAATACGTATTTAAAACTGAGACTCACCAAACGAATTTCGAATCTGCGTTATGATAAACTTTGTTGGAGCGACTCGAGTTGTCCAGACACAGAACCATCTAAGACTTTATCGCCAACTTTAACGACCAATCCACCGAGTATGGACGGGTCAACCCGAAATGTGACAGTCTGACTGCCTGTTTTTGATGTTATGTCTTGCCTGACAATTTCTTTTTCTTCTTCGGTAAGCGGTAGAGCACTAATAATTTCAGCCGAAGCTCCACTCAATCCGGTATCCTCTAACACGACAACTTCTCCGGACTTGACACCTGAGAAGAATTCATCGATGAGGGCACGTTGGCGTTTTTCATCCAAAGCATCGCCTATCAGTTTATGAGTCGCAGCCATAGCAAGTGCTGCGACTTGACCGCGGACATCTGCCAGCATCCGGTCACGTTCCAAACCGGCATCGGCTAAGGCTGCTTCGCGCGCTTTTGCAGCATCGGATTCAGCTTGAGCCATGATTTCTTTACTAACAACTTCCGCTCTTTCAGTCGCTTCCCGAATATTTTGATTTGCTTCAGCCTGTGCCTTTGTTAATATCTCCTGCGCATCCTTTTCCGCATTAGCGCGCGCTTCCGCTGCTACTTGGGCATCCTGTAAGCCTTGAGCAATGGATTTGCGGCGTTTGTCAAGTAAATCCATTATCGGCTTGAACACAAAGGCACGCAAGACAATAAAGACAAGTGCAAAGTTTAAGATCTGAACTAAGAGATATCCCAGGTTAAGGCCTAGTGCTTCCAAAACCTACCTCCTTTTCTTTTGTTTTTACGATGTTAACCAACGAATAGGATCAAGAGTGCGACAACCAAACAATAAATAGCGACCGCTTCCGCAAAAGCAATCCCTAGAATCATATTCGTTTGTACATCGCCGCTTGCGTCTGGATTGCGAGCAATTCCTTGAACTGCACCACTTACAAGGATGCCAATTCCTAATCCAGCACCTATTGTGCCAAGCATGGCTATGCCTGCTCCGATGAGTTTTGCTGCTGCTGCATCCATTGTCTTCTAATTAACCTCCTTTTATTAATCTTTGTAAATAACTGACTATTGATAATTCCTATTAAAAATTTATGGGTATCTCAAGAAATCATTTACCATATTAATGGTCGTGCTGTTCCTCATGATCTCCATGACCCTTTGTTGCCAGAGACATAAATACCATAGTGAGCATACCAAATACGAACGCTTGAATCAAACCAACAAATATTTCCAACATCAAAAATAACGAGGGAGCTAATACGGGCACCAAGGTACCAATTACAAAAAGTAAAACGGTACCAGCAAAAATATTACCAAACAACCGGAAGGAGAAAGAGAGTATTTTTGAAATTTCTGACACGATCTCAAGCAAACCAACGGCAAAATCGATAATCCCCATTGGTTTATTAAATACGTTCCAAAGAGCAGAAATGTTTATAAATTTTGAGAAGTAGCCCGGTCCGAGTGCTTGAAAACCGATCACCTGAGTCATGAACACTGAAATTAATGCCAGTGCAACTGTAAAATTTAAATCGGTTGAAAGTGTTCGCACAAAACCTATGAGCGTAAAACCTGCAGCATGATCGCTATCTGTTCCACCTTCAGGTCGTATTAAAGTGTATATATTGCTCGTGACCTGTTCGATTGGATTCCCATGCTCTACCACAGGCTCTAAAATCCCGATTGTATCCACACCTGGAATTAATTCCGTCCAGTTGACGACTAGGACCAAAAGGGTAATCGCGCCAAAATAAGGAAAAATTTTTTTTGTCCACTTTCCTGCAGTGGATTCGGTCATATTGTATAACACTTCGATAAAGGCTTCTATCGCCCCGGAAAATCCTTGGGGTACTAAACTGCCGCTTTTCACTGCTTTCCAAACCGCAAAAGTAATCAGAAGTAGAATAATATCTGCGATGACCATCGCTGTCATGGTATTTGTCAAATAGAAAGGACCAATAACAGGTAATGTGAATAATGGTTGGTGTGATAAACGTTCAGGTGCTACCTGGATATGTGGCAAAACAGGTGCATAAACACGAGCGGCAAATATGCCCAATACTATTATTGCCAACGTAAGATAACGATTTGGAATCCCAAGGATTCTGGGGCGGGTATTATTCACTTATGAGCTCCTCCTTCATTGAAGGTTGTGGATTCTGCTCACCATCTGTTTTTATTCGAGAGGTAGCTTTTTTCACTACCCATATCATTGCGAATAGGGTAATTGGAACGCTGATACCGATTAATACTATTGTGATCATAGGTTTAGTACTGAAGCGGCTATCCAACCATAATCCGCCAAAAAGGGCTGCCAAAACAATCACAGAAGTTAGGCAGCCCACCTGACCAACCACCGCTGCAAGTGTGAGATTCAAAGCATACGTAGCACGGGTTTTGCTGGATCTCTCATTGGTTGGACTCATGGTTGGAGAATTGTATCATAAGCATCTAAATGCCGTCAATAAATTGGCATTATATATCAAAAAACAGAGGCTGCTGCTGTTGTAGCCCAATTGAACCAAGGAACGAGGACTGTACCGATCAATATTATCCCGACTGTTAATACTGTAATAGCCAATTTCAGGGGGCGAGTTACTAATAAAGGTTTCTCCTCATCTTCCGATCTGTAAAGGTATACATATTTGAGCACCGTTAGATAATAGTACATACCGATAATAGCGTTTAGCACACCGATCACCGCTAACCATATCATATTTGCGTCCACTGCGGCTGCGAACACAAAAAACTTGGCAACAAATCCACCCAGGGGCGGCATCCCAGCTAATGAAAGTAGGGCAACTAGCAAAGCAAGCGCCAGCCAGGGTGAACGGCGACTCATCCCGTAATAAGCTGTCATCTCATCCGAACCGGTGATCCTACCGCACGAAGCCACAATACCGAAAGCAGCCAGGTTCGTGACCAGATATACGATCAAGTAATAGACCATACTGCTAACACCGACTTGTGAAATCACCGCCACACCGATTAAAGCATAACCTGCATGTGCGATTGATGAATATGCGAGCATACGTTTTATATTCTTTTGCGTCAAAGCCAATAAATTGCCTAATGTCATAGTCGCTACGGACATCGCCGTGATCACTGCTCCCCACTGTAATGTAATATCAGGAAAGACGACCATCATAAACCGTAAGAGTACCACGAACCCTGCTGCTTTTGACGCTGTTGATAGAAAGCCCGCTACAGGTGTCGGTGATCCTTCGTACACATCTGGGGACCAAAAATGAAATGGCACTCCAGCAATCTTAAAGCTAAATCCTACCAACACTAGCAACATGCTTCCTATTAGAGCACCAGCAGGCAAGCCACCCTCCCGCACACTTTGAGCGATCTGGTAAATATTAGTTGTTCCTGCAAATCCAAATAATAGGCTAAAACCATATAACATTATTGCCGAAGTCATTGCACCGAAAAGAAAGTACTTGAAACCTGCTTCTGTCGACTTATCATCCCGGATGAAAAAGCCAGCCAAGATGTATAGCGGAATCGCCGTCGTCTCGATGGCGAGATAGAGCATAACCAAATCTGCAGCAGAAACCATTAGAGCCATACCGATCGTAGAAACGATCATTAAGAGATAAAACTCGCCCCTGTGCCCCAGTTTCTTGAAATCCATCGCAAAAAGTGCTGTTATGCCAGCGCCAAAGATGAAAAGCATTGTAAAGGAAAACCCCAACCAATCATGACGCAGCATTCCACCCCAAACCAGGCTGGGCTCAGTTTCAGGTCGAGCAGGTATGCTGAGTAGTAGGATCACCCCCATACCTGCAGCAGTTACCCAGCCAATGTTTCTGTGCTGCTTTTTGGGAAGGACCAAATCCAAAATGAGCACCACTGCGCCTAAGGCGACCAGTAGAATCTCAGGCAGTATTGGAAGAAACATTGAGGCGTTTAAGATCATATTTACGCACCTCCCAGAAGGCGCAGCACATTATTAACACCAGAATCGACAAGGGGAACCAATATTGAAGGATATATACCCACAATGATCAAGATGATTGAAAGAAAAACGAGGGCGATCTTATCAAACGCTTTGATATCGTGAACATGATCTTTGAATTTGTCAGGGATTTTGCCGAAGAAAACCTGTCCCACTATACGAAAAATATAGGAAGCAGTGATCACGATTGAGACAGCTGCAATGATCGCGATCAATGCATTACCCCTCCAAAGGCCCATGAATATGGGAAACTCCGCAATAAAACCCGAAAAACCAGGCATACCCATCGATACTAAACCGCCAACAATAAATGCTACAGCAACAAGGGGCATCACCTTGCTTAAGCCACCTAAAGAAGGTATTTCTCTGGTATGAACTTGGTCGTAAACCAACCCGACAACAGCAAAGAATAGTGCTGTCATGACACCGTGTGAAAACATCTGCACGCCAGCGCCTAAGAATCCATCTCTATTTAGGGTTGCAAAACCCATTAATACCAGACCCATATGAGAAACAGAAGAAAAACCGATCACGTACTTGAAATCAGATTGAACAGAAGCTATGAATGCTCCATAGACAACATTCACGAGGGTCAATAATATTATCCATGGCATGTGAAATTTGGCACCCTCTGGCATTAACATAATTCCCACTCGCAAAGCTGCGAAGGCACCTAACTTCATCAGCACACCTGCATGGAACATTGATACGGCTGTGGGAGCTGCTACATGCCCGTCAGGGCTCCAATTGTGGAAAGGGAAGATGCCTCCCAGAACCGCGAAACCGAAGAAAACGAATGGAAACCAAATTTTCTGGAAGGTTGTAGAAAATCCGGCACCCTCAAGGGCAAGCATATTAAATGTGCCTAGCCCGGAGGCGAAATACATGGCAAGTATGCCAATTAATGCAATTACTGAACCGATAAAGAGATATAGAGTCAGCTTCATAGCGGCGTATTCACGAGTGACTTTCCAACCCCAAATTGCTATCAGCAAGTACATTGGGAATACTGCGATCTCATAGAAAAAAATCAACATAAACAAATCTAAGGCAACAAAAACACCAAATACACCCGTGGCGAGTAGAAATAAAAAGAAGAAGAACTCTCGTGGACGATCATCGATGTTCCAGGAAATCAACACACCCGTGAACATTACCACGCCTGTCAGTAAAACAAGAGGGGTGTTCATCCCATCCACCCCAACTTGATAGGATATTCCTAAAGCCGGAAGCCAGGGATAATTTTCAACAAACTGATATCCACCGGCAGCAACGTCGTAGGAGAAATACAACCAAACAGTCAGGACTAGAGCGATTATCCCAGCTGCCAGGGCGGCGACACGCACTTCCCTTTTTCGCTCTCCCGGGATCAAGAGAATCAGCAATCCAGCTGCCATAGGGGTAAAAACGATAAAGGTCAAAATCGGAAATTGCATTGGTTTCCTCGTTCACGTGGAATAAGGCACGTGGTACGAATTTGCTTAATATAAAGTCATGACTGCTTTATTGATAACTCCTAATATCCATGCCGGCCAAACGCCAATCCACAACATTAATATCATCAATGGGATGATCACTAACAATTCACGCCCATTGATTTCGGTTAAACGTCCAACCCAACGAGTATTGAGAGGGCCGTGGAGTGTCATCTTTATCCCCTTAAGAATATATGCACCCGTAAAGAACAGACCAATCATCGCCAGAGCCGTATAAATGGTAAATACGGGCCATGCCCCTCTCACAACCAGGAATTCAGAAATAAAACCATTAAGACCCGGCAGTCCTAAGGATGCCATGGAAGTGAATATAAGAATTCCACCATATACAGGTATTAAGGGGAAAAAACCACCAAATTCACTCAGGTCGCGAGTATGGGTACGATCGTAAATAACACCAACGAGGAAGAACATGCCGGCTGCCGACAGACCATGATTGAACATCTGTAATACGGCACCTTCCAACGCAATTGTGGCATTCTGTGTGCCCACTGCAAATGCTGCTGCGGCAATGCCCAGAACGACAAAGCCCATGTGGTTTACCGATGAATACGCTACCAGTCGTTTAAAATCGGTTTGTCCATATGCTGCAAGAGCTCCGTGAATGATTGACACCACTGCAAGAAAAGCTAAAGCACCTGCGAAGTATTTAGATTCCTGGGGGTAAAGCGGTAAGACTAATCTGAGGAAGCCGTAAGCACCGAGCTTAAGCAGTACACCTGCCAGGATCATAGAGCCAGCGGTTGGGGCTTCTGTATGCGCATCCGGCAGCCAGGTGTGGAATGGCCATATAGGGACTTTGACAGCAAAAGCGATCACAAATGCCCAGAATGCTATTGTTTTTACCGTTTGAATTGGAATATTGAATAAAGAGGTATCCAGTGATACCCATCGCTCTGTAAGTAAAACCAGGTCAAACGTTCCCGCAGTGACGCCAATCAATTGGATTGCTAATAAAAGACCCAACGAACCGGCCATGGTGAATAAAATAAATTTGTAGGATGCGTATGTTCGCGATTTTATCCTTCTCCCTCCCCAAATTTCGCGCTCTCCTTTTTCGCTGCCCCACTGGTTTATCAGGAAATACATGGGGACGAGACCAAATTCCCAAAAAACGAAGAACAGCAGTAAGTCAAGAGTCATGAACACTCCTAACATACCCAGTTCTAATAAGAAGAACAGGATCATATATGCTTTGATTCGATCCGTGATGGTAAATGATGTTAATATTGCCAATGGAGTCAGCAGTGTAGTAAGTAATACCAATATCAGCGAGATACCATCTACACCTACGTGATATGAAGC
>RCNB010000965.1_pt1 | contig 18507 bp, 16 predicted proteins | sample 2041321 | NCBI WGS metagenome assembly RCNB01 (sample SAMN09708232, study PRJNA481090) | Marine sediment metagenome, whole genome shotgun sequencing project. | reverse complement strand
ACACGATTAAACTGCCTGCTAGAAACCCTAATAGGCCAATAATCATTAAAATTCGTACAATATTCTTAATTTTTCTACTATTCTCTCTGTTATTATTCCTTAATAGTGAATATGAAACATAAATCAAACCGACATCAGTTATTATAATAAATGGAATATACCAAAAAGTAACCATTTCCATGATGACGGGTAGAAAGGAGAGAAAAACAGCAATTAAATATAGAATTATTGATGATACCGCTGCTCTCTTAGAGCTATATTTAACAGCAATGGTGTTGATTCCCTCTGCTTTATCTCCTTCAATATCAACTATGCCCTTAGTAATCTCCCTGCCGATGTTTGTAAAGAACGCTATTAATGAAAAGATTAGGGAAGAGAAAAACGCAATATCTCCTGCAATTAGTCCTCCATAAACAAATGGTAGGGCGACACAAGCACTCACAATAATATTACCCGGTAAGCCCGTCTTCTTTCCTTTTGTTGCATAGAATATTGAGGCCCCCCAAGCAATGACAGCTAAAACTAGATGTTTCCAACTAGTCAAATAAGCTGCAAGAAGCCCAGTAATAGCTAACAATATTGACCAGACAAGTGCTTCAGTAGGTGTGATTACACCACTGGGAATGACTCTATTAGGTTCATTTATTGCATCAATATCCCTGTCATAGTAATCATTAATGGTCATGGAACTTCCTGAAAGCAGGAAACCCGTCAGGAAAGTGTATGCGAGAATCATTTGAGATTCTAACATTGTCTTCCCTCCCCCAATTATTACTCCCACAATTATGGCGAAGCCTACCATTATACTGTTTACTGGACGCATTATGCGAATGAAGCCCAGTAGATCCTTCATAGATAATAGCACTGTAGTGAGAGAATATTAAATATGCTCAATACGCGCGCGTATTGGTAAGTAATATATTTGGGGTTGGGAGATGGTAGGGGAGGTACCATATTTTGATTAAATTCATGCCATTCAACGATACAAAAAAAAATCTACCCCCGTTTTTCGTGGTACTAATGCTTGTATTGATGATCTCAATTTCACCATTCGTAGTGCCTGTACAAGCGGTAACAACAGTTCAAGGTACTGTTCTGGATGAATTCGGAATTCCAATAAATGTTGCACAGGTCTCTGTATGGTTTGGACGAAGCCTTGTTTCAGCAACTCAAACTAATATTGACGGTCATTTCAACTTAAATGTAGAGCAGGATCCACGTTATACTCTTCTTGTCTTTGCAGATCAAAGTGAAACTCAGGGTATTGACTATTTTCCATCCATCTATAATTTAACATCAATTAATGAAAACTTCATTGTTGAATTACATCCCGCTGCATCAATAATGATATCTGATGATTTGCAATTTGTTGAAATTGATGATATACCAAACAATATTGTATATTCTGTTTATGATTCAAAAGGTGAAATTATTGATCTTAATGGATTTTCTCTAATTTACAGTTCAAATGCAATTATGGTTAATCTCCTTGGGCTTAACTCTAAACATATTATAGTTCCTATTAATCACAATATATCCATAGGAGTGCATAGTAATATTAGGATTGGACAGAAATCTGAGGAAAAAAACATCAATATTACTGAACCATTATTATCTTCGTTAGAAAAAGGGGAAAGATATGATGTAGATATTAGACCCTATTATGTTGCTCATAATATTGAGACTGTTGAATCCTATCTTACTCATGTATATGATACTATTGACCATATGGAAACAATTGGCTTTTATATGGTTTCAGAGTGGAATTCTTTTGATTCCTCGGAGATGGCGCTGTCAGAATCAAAGACATTATTATCTAAAGGTGAATATGTTGATAGTTTTAGTTCTCTTAAAAGAAGTTATATAAATCTAGTGCAAAATCAAGGCCATCTTGAATATATGCTCTCGGATGCTGCATACTCTGTAGACATAATTATAGTCTTCTTATCTTTAGCGTCTACCACAGTTGCCTTTTTATTGACAAACAAAGATTCCTATAAAGTTATTAGCAGTGTAATTTTATATGCCCTTTCTTTAGCTATTCTATATTACACTTATCCCGGAAGCACAGTCATACCATTTGAACAGTTCATAACTACTAGTTTTGCATCATTATCGTTCGCTATATTCCTAGCCATAATCTTCCCGAGATATCTTAAAGGAAGAGAAAGAGACGGGATAGTTCCTCTTCGAAATATTCTAGTACCCCTCTTTTCAATGGCTAAAAGAAGTATACGGAGAAGGCGATTAAGATTCATACTAACACTAATGCCGATTACATTGCTTATTCTAAGTTTTGTATCCTTAACTTCCATCTCTGAAAGTTATGGTGTTATTCAGAACCGTTTGGCTGATAATCAAATTAACTCTGAGGGTATATTGCTTAGAGCTAGTGGTTATGGTGATATAGATACAGTATCATTAAATGTGAAAGAGTTATCCTCCAATTGGCTTGACGGCCAAAGTGAAACCCTTATCTCATCGATTAAAATAGAAAATAGTCCTCGACCTACAAGTATAGGTGTAATAAATGGAGAGAAAATATGGGGCTTCTTAGGTATTGATGCTGAGCGCGAGGATAAGATTTCTGACATTTCAGGTGCTTTATTTGATGGCGTGTTACCTTCATATGGTCAAGTAGCAATTAGCAGAGAGTTGAGTGAGTTACTTGATGTTGGATTGAATGATGAAATCATGTATAATGGATTTTCATTAACTGTTAGGGGAATTTTGTATGATGATTATCTTAAGGATATGAAAGAATTTGATGGCTCTTGGTTCCTCCCTGGAAAACTGTTTGACCTGTTTCCTGAGGAAAGATATGTAAATTATGCGAGGGAACCATGTTTACCTCGTGAAATTCTTTTTTTCAATACAGAAACCGCTATGGAAATTCAAAAGTATGATATCTCAAGAATTTCAATTGTCGTCAATAATGGCGTTGATCAGAATAAATTTGGTGAACGTCTTGCTCTGGAGAGAGATTATTGGGTATATTCCTCAACAGACGAAGGGTTGTTCTCTTTTAGACTAGGTAAATACCTTGAAGGAAAAGGATTACAACTGCTCATACCTTGGGTTGTAGTCATATTGAATGTAGTTGTTACAATGCTGAACTCAATGTATGAACGAAAAAAGGAGATACAAATATTATCATCCCTTGGAGTAAATCCATCTCAAATTGCTACAATATTCATAGCAGAGGCAGGTATAATCGGGTTAACAGCTGGTGGAATTGGCTACCTTGCAGGAATGAGTCTCTACAAAGTATTAGCTTTCTTTGGCATATCTCTTGGGGTTCAGCAGAAGGTTTCTGCAGCATGGAGTTTAGCTTCCATAGGTATTTCAGTAGCCTCTGTATTGGTAGGGGCTTTTGTCGCTCTCCGAGGATCAGTTATTATTACTCCTTCTTTAAGGCGCAAATGGTCGATTGATTCTCCTGAAGGAGGTTTTTTCAGGCCATGGACAATCCCTATTCCCGTAAGATTGGTCAATGATGAGGTGGAGCCTTTCGTTAATTTCATGGTCTCAGCTCTAAACAAACTAAATAATGATCCCGTAAAATCTACCTCATCTGTCCGAGTGCCACTTAGATCTGAAGAAAAAACCACAATTACCTTTGCTTATAAAGGGCCTTCATCAACATCGGGTACCTTCTATACAAAAAATACATTATTGATTGATCGCTCCACACAGAATATTTTGGTGACCCTCGACTCTTGGGGTGAACGCGACTGGGCTCATGAAACAGGTTCGCTGGTAAGATTGATAGCAATGAGATGGAGTACCTCTTCCACAAGATTACCAGACAAAACTTTCTGATTTTTAACATTTAATTAGTTCAAATTTTATATTAGTAGAATAAATTATTCCATCTATGCTCTGTAAGAACATATTGTATATATTGAAATTAATATAAAATATGTGATGGTGGGGATGCAAAATAGTGATACCAAATAGAAAAATACAAAACAAATGTTTAATATTATTAGTCTTAATCAGTATCCTATTCTTTTATTCCCCATCTGCGAATGCAATTTCAATAATTCAAGGAAATGTCATGGATGAACAGGGATACCCTTTAAACGAGGTCAAAATTACCCTTTACAAAAATCGAGACCCCATAGTAACTGTAAATACAGATAATTTAGGCAAATTTGTGTTATATTCTGATGATACGATGTCCACTTATATAAAACTCGAAAAAGATGATCCTAATACGCCTTCCCTTGATTATTTTCCAGTCTCAAAATATCTATACGATTATGATGGGAAACTTTTCAATATCACTCTAAAACCGGCAGCAAAAATAATATTCACTGGGGAACCATATCTAATAGAATCCATCACATTAATTAAAAATATAAAATATACTCTGTATGACCCTAAAACAAATCTTTCTGTATATCATTATATTGACTCTGAAAACCAATATTTAATTCCTATAAATCAGACAATGGACATTCAAATATCGTGCACTTATTCTTCATATGGTGAGGATCAACAGGGGTTTTCTATCTATATTCAAAATCCTATTCCACTGACTCTAAGCAGAGGTGAAAACGTAACAATTGATATGACCAATTTGTTCATGGAACGCAACCATGATACTCTTGAAAACACAATAAATAAAGTTACTACATTAGTAACAGAAATGGAAGAAGATGGTTTTTATCTTTCATATGAACGGGACTCAATCTATGAAGCACAACTATTGTTGAATATATCCCGGATTAACTTAATAGATGGAAAATATGCTGACAGCTATAGCTCGAGTAAAATTAGTTATACCGATATGCTCCAAACACAGAAAAACCTCGTAATCTTACTTCAGGAAGCAAAGGAATCTGTAGGAACCATACTTGCCTTCCTTGCTCTTTCTTCCATCTTTGTATCATATACCTTCGCTGAACAAAAACTGATCAAAGCAATGGGGGGTATAGTCATTTACACTCTAGCCCTTGGTGTTCTGTACATAGTATACCCTGCATGTAACACAATTCCAATAAACGACTATCTGGGGCTAGCATTATATCCTTTTATTACTAGTCTAATAGCAACTATCGTACTTCCATTCTTTTTAAGAGGTAAGGAGCGACCGGATGGTTCAGTACCATTGCGAAATATAATACTAACTTTATTCTATATTACAAAAAGAAATATTAAACGACGCAAAGGTAGATTTTTTCTGACTTTAATCTCCGTTTCCCTCTTCATATCTGGATTTGTGTCATTAACCTCTTTTTCAGAAGTTTATGGTTTAGTATATATAAATCAACAAGGAGCAAAGGGTACTGAAGGGGTACTAATACGTGCTGCAAATTATAAGGATAATATACCAATATATCTGCCAATAACCAATGAAACACTTATTTGGCTTGAAAAGCAGGAAGAGGTAGATCAAGTAATTCCAAAATATGAAAGTACGCCAGATACACATGGTTTTACAATATATTATAATGAGGATTATGGGTTTGTAGATTTTGATCAACGTAAAGTTACCGTGTGGGAAAAAGCGGGATATGTGGGAGATCCTAGCCGTGCTTTTAACATACAAGGTTGGATAGGTGTTGATCCAGAATTTGAAGTATCAATAACAAACATTTATGACCTATTAAAAGAAGGAACACTTCCCAATGAATATGGAATAGTGATAAGTGAAACTCTTGCTTGGTACTGGGGAATGAATGTAGGGGATGAAATCAATATTACTAGAATCCTATACACAGTTGAAGGTATATTCTGGGATAATAGTCTATCACACATAAGAGAATTAGATGGTTCTAATTATATTCCATTAAGACGTGGAGATTTAGGTACTTATTCACATCCCGGTGATCCTAAACATATTGTCTTCTTTCATCCTTCACAGGTAGAGAAAATGCCCACCACTATGATCTCACGGTATACAATCCTTTTGAAAGAAGGATATGAAAAGATGGACTTCGCACAGAGAATGGTTCTTGAGGGGGGGTTCTATGCGAGTTCTGTAACAGAGGATGGTGTAACTTTCCTTAAACTCGATAATTATAATCAGATTAAGGGTGCACAGTTAGTTGTTCCATGGTTCATAGTAGTTATGAATATAATCATAACGATCATGAATTCCATGTATGAACGGAAAAAAGAGATACAAACCCTCTCATCCATAGGAGTAAATCCTACACAAATTGCAATTATCTTCATAGTTGAGGCCACAATCATTGGCTTCATTGGAGGTGGTTTAGGTTACCTATTAGGTATGAGCTCATATCAGGTCATGGAATTTATAGGGTTAAATCTGGGAGTACACCAAAAAATATCTTCGTCTTGGGTCACTGCTTCAATTGCGTTATCTGCTGTGTCAGTACTAGCCGGAGCAATAGTGGCAATCAAAAGTTCTCTTGTTGTAACTCCCTCTCAGTGGCGAAGGTGGAGATTCATTAGTGAAGGTGATGGTTTTTATGAACCAACATTAATAGATATACCTGTAAAAGTTGATCATGAAGAGGCAGAAGCATTTGCTAACTTTATGTTAAAATCTTTGTATAAGATGCACTCATATGAGACTGAAAAGAATAGGAAAATAGTAGTTAAAGATAATATTATTGTATTAACTTTCTCATATACTATTATTCAACAGACTTTATCTCCTAGAACATACTCGACGTTCAATAACCTAATAATTGATCTTTCTGGACCCCAAGTCACTGTGGTTCTTGAGTCAAAAGGTGAATGGGATTCCATTCGAGTTACCGGTAACCTTGTTCGTACCATGGCTATGAGGTGGGGCGTCACCGAAGAAAGAAGTAAAGCAATGAAGAAGGAAGATTAGCTCTTCTCGATTTTTTCTATCTGACCGTCTCTCATCCAGATTATACGGTCGCTTGCCTCTATCATTTTGAGGTCGTGTGTTGCTGCAATCAGTGTCATATTTTTATCTCGGTTCAGATTGTGAAGGATTTCAATGATCTCCTTCCCTGTGTTAAGGTCAAGGTTACCCGTAGGCTCGTCAGCAAGAATGATCGCTGGATCATTAGCCATAGCTCTAGCAATTGCAACTCTCTGTTGCTGACCAGCTGATAATTCAGTTGGTCTGTGATCTAGTCTCTCTCCTAAGCCGACGGATGTAAGTATCTTTGCTGCTTTTTCTAATCCTTCATCTCGAGGGAGACCTGCGAATACCGTAGGCAAAGAAACGTTTTCAATGGCTGTTAATACGGGAATTAGGTTGAATGTCTGGAAAATGTATCCGATTTTTCGGCATCTTAGCCATGCTAGTTCATAGGCATCAAGTTTTGATATGTCAATACCATCGATGTATACTCTTCCATTACTTGGTCTGTCGAGTCCCCCTATCATATTAAATAGAGTTGTTTTACCAGATCCAGATGGTCCTACAATCGAGACGTATTCCCCTCTTCCTATCTCCATGTCTACGCCATCTAGGGCTTTTACTGTCACTCCGCCCATCTCATAGTATCGGGCTAATTCTTCTAACTGGATAATTGTATCAAAGCTCATAACTCAATGCCTCCACTGGATTTAACTTAGCGGCGCTGTACGCCGGATAAATTGTGGCTAGAATAGACAATATCATTGACAATACAGTTGATCCCAAAAAGTAAGTTATCATTTCTACTAATGGTACTTTAAATATGATGTCAAAACCAGTTGTGAATCCTGTGGATAATAAAGCACCTCCCACACCTAATATGAATCCAGCAACTCCTCCTATTACTCCCTGAATTAGAGCTTCAACAAGGAACATAAGCAAAATATGTCTATCCATAGCTCCAATACATTTCATTGTACCAATTTCTCGATATCTCTCATACACTGCAATAAGCATAGCATTAGTAATCCCGACTGTAGTTACTATGAGTGCAACAAACATGAGCCAATATTGATAAGTTTCTACACCCAGAGGTGCACCACCTTGAAGGCTGTATGTCCTATAGAATGAGTCTGTAAGTAGTAGCGTTGATAAAAAAGCTATTCCAAGAGAGACTGAAGCAATATTAATGAGTGCTCTGTCTCTCCTCCTAACGATTTGGTCGTAACCTAGTCTTAAAGCATCACTGAAACTGAATGTAATTTTTCCCTCTGTTTCTAATCCAACCATTAAATTCTACTTAATATGTATAGAACCCATTAAAATATTTTTCAGTTTAGATTAAAATCTAAATGAATTTTATAAAATTTAATTAGAATAATGATTATTGAATATTGTTTAATTGAGGTTCGTCGTATCAACCATCGTTAAAGTCGTTGATTTCGTCCCATTCCTCGTCTTTATCGTTATCGTCCCATCCTACGCAGTCGTAGCATAGTTTACGTTTTATGTCACCGCATTCATCACAAAATTTTGCCTCGCATTCAGTGCATTCATGGACTTTTATGACTTCCATTCCACAGATTTCACAGATGGGCATTGTGTTCACTCTTTGATTTTTAGGGTGTTTTCTTTGCAGTTAATAAACTTTTGTGATAGTGATTTAATATCGATTAAAAAGGAGGGAATTATCTGTTGTATTTTTTCATGTCAGCTGAGACTTTTTCAAGACCTAAATCAAGAAGCGTATGTTCAAGGGGTATTCCTGATTCTCTATTCCACCCTCTTTCAGTGTAATATTCATCAAGCATAGCGTCCATTTTGATAACAGTACCGCTGCTAGCCCCACTGGGGAGTTCTTCTTCTATGAATCTACGTGGGAGGTAGTCGTCTTTTCGTCTGAGTCCTTCTCTGATGTTGAAGGCTCTTTCAATTGTGTTTATCCTTGTTCCCGCATCTCTTACTTGGGATGCAGTCATTTTCATGCCTGTTACAACTTCAATAACCTCTGATGCTCTTTCAAAGGTCAATATTTCCATGTTTTGCATAATGTTTTTGCATGGTTCAAGAGCGTCGATAACTGCATTCCAGTCCTCAAAGTATGATACTAGTTTACCTTTCCCTTTATCTGCTAATCTGACTGTAGCTTCTGGAACTCCGAACATCTTTTTTCCTATGGCTGGATCATCCTTCAGTTCAAGGAATGGTTCACTTCTCAGGTGATCTCCCCCACGGCTGGAAACAGCGTATCCTAAACCAAATCCTTTGAGTCCTCTTGGATCTGCCATTATTAGGTCTAGACCTTTTACCTGCATGGTAAGGTCCAGGCCTTTACCTAGTTTAATTGCAGCAGCTTTTGGTCCATCAGCGAGAATATCTCCGAAGCCCTCTCTCTTAGCAATTTTTTCAATAAGTGTAAGTATTGCTGCTTCGTTTCCCCAGGTCAGATCGAGGCCATCTATTTCATCCCTTGTAAGCATTCCTTTACTGTATAGTTCCATCGCCCAGGAGATACACTCTGAAGTTGTGAGAATGTCTATGCCCAGTTTGTTACACATATCGTTTCCTTTGAGTGCTAAGGCTAGATTCCTGTTTCCTATTCTTGATGTGAAGCTTCCTTGGGATTCATATTCAGGGCCTTCCCCATAGTGGCCTTTGAATTTTCCCTCCTTGACAACGTAAAAGCGACTGCAGGGGATCGGGCAGGCGAAACAACCTCTTGTCTTTACATTAAATTCTTCTGCAAGTCTCTCTCCACTTACTTCTTCAGCGTATTCAAATGTTCCTTGTGTGTAGTGGCGTGTAGGAAGGAAACCCGCTTCGTTTGCCATTAATAATATACGGGTAGTACCCATTTTCCTTCTAGGCCAATATTGTTCATGATTGTAGATCTCCCCCTCAATTTCTTCAACTACCTTCTCAAAACGATAAGGATTCGAGACCTCAATAACACCTGTACCCTTTAACGCAATGGCCTTAACTCCTTTGGATGCCATAATTGTGCCCATACCTGTTCTGGCTGCCGCCCTCATTAGATTAGTAAATAATCCTGAGAATTTTACACCATTTTCTGCTGCTGGACCTGCTATCAATGTCTGTGTTTGTTTATCGCCGAGATCTGCTTTAATTATGCTATCTGTTTCGTAGACATCTTTCCCTGAGATATGTGCAGCGTCCTTGAATTCAACTTGGTCGTTATTAATATAAATATAGATAAGGGAATTACTTTTTCCAACCATTATAATCTGGTCGTATCCCGCAAACTTCATTTCAGAGGCGAAGTGTCCCCCCGCATTTGAATCCCCCAGTATTCCTGTTTGGGGACTCTTTGATGAGACATTGAACCTACTAGCTGTAGGAAACATAGTTCCAACAAGAGGACCAGTGGCTATTAGGAGAGGATTATCTGGGCTGAATGGGTCAAGCCCAGGTGAGACCATATCGTATAGGCGTTTTGAGTTGAAGCCTCTTCCTCCGAGGAATTGCATTGCCAGCTCTTTTTCAAGCGGAATAGTTTTAGCTACTCTGTTTGTTAGATCGATTTTTAATATCTTCCCTGTGTATCCTCCGAGTTTAGGCATCTATTTTCCACCTCTTTTTTAGAATTTCAAAGGCTTCCTGAGGATACTCAGTGAAGACTTCTGTTTCGATATAGTTGATAGCTTTCGTTGGACATTTCTTTACACATATTGGATCACCCTCGCATAGATTGCATATAAGAGGTTGTCCTGCTGTCATCTTCACAGCATTATATTTGCATTTTATAGCACATTGACCACAGCTGATGCAGAGATCGGTGTTAACCTGGATTGTGCCATCTTTTACCTTTTGTAATGCACCAGTCGGACATGATTGCACAGCTGTACAATTGGTACATTGTCTGCAGAAAAGTGGGTAATCCATTCCGTACTTTTCTTCTTTGATGATCGTAACTCGTGAAAAGCTTGGACTAAACTTCATTTCGTGTGCATAGGAGCAGTACATTTCGCACACCCTACATCCTGCACATATTGAGGCATCTACGGTAAGTCTCTTCATAGGGTTGGTCTAAGATTCTGTATCGTCGTTGAATCTATACCTTTTGGATGGCTTCTAGGAGTAATTCAGAATCGATATTGCCTCCGCTGACTAGTACTCCAATATTATCACCCTTGAACCGATTTGAATTCTCCAACATTGCTGCAACACCGACAGCTCCTGAGCCTTCAACAACCTGCCGCTGTTTCACAAGAAGATAGCCAATAGCCTTCACGATAGTTTTCTCTTCCACAAGTACAATACTATCAACATATTTCTTGCATAGATCAAATGTTATTGACTCCTCCTCTATTCCCCCATGAAGCCCTTCTGCTACTGATTCCTCAAGTTCCATCTCAACAATGTGTCCCTTCTTCAAACTCTCAAACATAATAGGGGATGCTACGGATTGTACCCCGATTAACTCAATGTCTGGGTTGATGGATTTTACAGCACACCCGATCCCAGATATTAATCCTCCTCCTCCTACTGGTACGAGCAGTGTATCTAGATCTGGTGCTTGCTCCATGATTTCAATGCCTATTGTCCCCTGACCTGCTATAATCTTGGAATCATTATATGCTGAGATGAACGTTCTCCCATCCTTTTTTTCTATCTCTCTCGCTTTTTTCTCTGAAACAATGTAGTTGTCACCATGAATGAGCATGTCGATATCATAGCTCTTGATGGCTTCACGTTTTACCTTTGGTGTATATGTAGGTACTACAATAAGTCCAGTAATGCCTAGCATTCTGGCTGCATATCCGACTCCTTGAGCATGGTTACCTGTTGATGCAGCTACTATACCTCTTTCTCTTTCTTCTTGGGTGAGAGTAAGCATCTTGTTAAGTGCTCCTCTTATTTTGAAAGAGCCTGTTAATTGTTGATTCTCAAGTTTTAGTGAAACTTTTTTACCACAAAATTCACTGAGAAATAATGAATCATCCAATGACGTTTGTCTGATATATTCTGAAATACGATGTTTTGCTTCAAAGATATCCCTAAGATCCATAGAATTATGAATATCCTTCCGACTTATATTTTTGGGGACTGGTCATTTTTTATTCAAAGAATTATAAAATCTTTTATTAAAATATTATAATGACCCCTTATTCCCGTAAACGTTAAGAGTCACGGTATCAGTGGAGGGAATTATGAAGCACTTTTACTATACTGAGATAGAGGCACAGGAAGTTGGTGAACCAGCGAAAGGAGTTAAGGTTAGATGGTTAATCAATGACAAGACACCAGCACCAAACTTTGCGATGAGAATGTTTACAGTTGAGTCTAAAGGTTATACACCAAAGCATACCCACGATTGGGAGCATGAAGTATATGTACTGGGTGGATCCGGGGTGGTTTTTGGTAATGGTGGAGAGGAACCCGTTCGTCCAGGTGACGTAGTATATGTTCCCCCCAACGAGGAGCATCAGTTTAAAAACACAGGGGATGAGGAGCTAAAATTCCTCTGCTCAATTCCCATTCCAAAATAATATTATTAATCACTTGTCCATACGTGCCCACACTTAGTACATGTATATTTCACAAGAGATCTACCTGTTTTACTCCTGCGTGTTCTCCCTGAGTAGCTAAAACAATTCTGTATGCTTCATTAAATCCACAATGCGGACAGGTTCGATTAACTTTGAATGAATCTTTCCTCCTTTCATCTACTATATAGACTGTTTTAAGCTCTTTTTTCTCTTCCATATTAACCTCTATTTGATCTATATACTCAACTGTCCCACATTTTAAACACGAATATCCAATGTTATTTAGCTTCATGAATGTACCACATTTATTACAGAACTTCATAACTGTCATATATGCCCTGATATAATCCTAGATAAGGTTTAATTTTTGAGAATTAAGAGCATAAAACAAGGTTGTTGGGAATACGACTGTGGGATTGTACTGCTTCCAAACCTACTAAGTAATTTAATATTATCCCATATATGGATTTCACCTACATTTTAGAAAAAAAAGGAAATGTTCTGAAGGATAAGTCATTAACAATTTCGTGAAACTCTTTAACAAAGTGTAATAAACATCGTTAAGACATGGGAAGTCTTCAGCGAGTACACGTACATTTCTATGGTCATGTTCAAGGTGTGGGGTATCGTAACTTCGTAAAGCGACAGGCTATCCGCTTAGAATTAACTGGCTGGATAAAGAATCTACCAGATGGACGGGTTGAATCAGTGATTGAGGGATACATGGATAATATAGATATATTAATTCAAAAATGTAGGCGTGGACCCTCTCTTTCAAAAGTAAATAATGTAAACATTACAAGAGAACCTTTTACAGGTGAGTTTTCAAATTTTGAAATAAGATATTAAAGAGAATCAATAACCTCTCCGAGGGCTGTTAACATTGTACGTATTGATCCATCCTCAATATATCCCATATTTCCCATTCTGAATGTAGTCTCTTTTAGTGCTCCATATCCCTGAGCTAATTCGTATCCTTTGTCTCTCATAGCTTCGTAAACTGTTACACCCTTAACCTCTACTGGAGCATTGATGCAATTCACTGTAGGGCTCTCAAATCCTTTTTGTGGATAGGTAAAGAGACCAATATCTGAAAGGCCATTCCTTATTTCCTTATTTCTCTCCTTGTAGAGGTTATAGACCCAATTTTTTCCACCATTCTCATCGATGAATTTGAGGGCTGCATTCATACCTGCTACTTGAGGAATAGTTGAGGTCATGGGTGTACCTTTTCCCTCTTTATGATATTTCTCCCATATTGCCAGGTCAAAATACCATCCTTTATTCTTTGCCTCTTTTGAGGCTGCGAGAGCATTCAGACTTACTGAGCCTACGCCTAAACCTGGGGGGACACCAAAGCATTTCTGACTACTACTGTAGCAGATGTCGATACCCCATTTATCTACATTTATTGCTGTTCCACCCATACTACTAACAGCATCAACGAAAAGGAGCTTTCCGTAATCCTTCACCGTCTTAGAGAGTTCTTCCAGCGGGTTAATGAGGCCCGTACTTGTCTCATTATGTGTGATAGCCACGGCTTCAATCTCAGGATCTGTCTCCAATTTCTCTGAAATCAACTCAGATGCAATCGGGACCCCCAGTGGAGGTTCAATTAGAATGACGTCTTTGTCGTTAGCTTTCGCTACATCAACAAAACGTTTACCAAAACTACCATTGACACAAACAAGCACCTTTTTTTTAACGCAGTTTCGGACTGATGCTTCCATGAATCCTGTGCCTGTACTGCTAAAGAGATATATCGAGTTTTTTGTCTCCAAGATATTCTGGAGGTGTTTTACTGTATCATAGTGAAGGTCTATATACTCCTTGCTTCTGTGACTGTACATCTGCTCTCCCATTGCCTTCAAGACCCTAGGATAACATGCAACAGGTCCTACCGTGAAGAGTTTCACACATTTCACCTTGCAACAATCATGATCAATTGAGATAAAAGGTTGTCCTCTTTACAATACATATGGATCTCCGGAAGGTTGTAGACGACGAAGCTACTCATGTGATACTTGACATTTTAAAAGTTGCAGAACGCCCACTTACAACCCGAGAAGTACAAGAGGAGACAAAAAAACTACTGGTCCGCTGCCCAGATACAACCGCCGTTTTCCTGAATCGATTACGATCCAAGGGAATTATTCATGGCGAGCGTTCAAGAGAAAAACGGGGTTTCTTATGGTGGATTGATTAACTCCAAGTGATTATTCTATCAGTTTCTTCAATCAACTTTACCCATCCCTCATGATCAATTGATAATTCACTAGGTTTTCCATTTAGAACGTATGTAGAGCCAAGATTCTGTAGAGATGAAATGTCATTACAATATCTCTTAAAGAGAAATGTTATCTCTTTTCCTCTCTCTGCTAGTTCTATTGAAATTTGTTTTAATATGTCATCGTAGTTTTTGACTATTATTAATATACTCAACTTATTTCCTCCTAAAAGGTAACCACCGTTTTACATTCGAGTATATGCTCTGCTAACTCGTGAATGTTTAGTGGTATAGGATCAAGCACTGGGTCTAATGAAATACTTCCTACGTTTAGTTCTTTAAGATAATATACTCCTGCAAGGTCTGATACAGTTTGTAGGTATTCCGCTATTTCTGCATCCTCTATTACTCCCTTTTTTAAACATTCAACGCCTTGACTACGAAAAACAACGAATGGGGATTCATCCATCCCAATCATTGCGGCGCAAAGACGTAGTGCTTCTCTAATCTTCTTTCTCTCCTCTGGACTGCTTTTAATTATTATCATCAAATTCATAGCTGTCACCTATCATAGGAAGACTGTTCTATCAGCTTCCTCCATCAAATCTACTAATTCACCTAAACTACTCATTTCAGATCCGATTATGAGGTCATCTCTATTATTCAAACCCTTCCTGCTAGCCGTAGTTCTACATGCTTTCAATCTAATCCCAACTGGAAGCACCGTTAACTCTTCTCTTCCTTTCTTGAGTAAATTAACCGATTCTTCGTTAAAAAAAATCACAACCTTATTTCCTTTCTCAGATAGAGAATTTGATAACCCTATAATGTCTTGTATAGTTCCTAAGGTATCTGATGAAACAACAAGGAGGACAAACATCGCATTATTCTTATATGAATGAACCTTTAATCCTTCCCCGTTTTTATGGAGAATATGATAGTGATTTATAAACAATTAATTTTAATTTATTATGGTAATCAATTTTTACCATTCAAATTCGTATGATATACCATAAAAGGTCATTATATTTGTAAAACTCTTCTCAATAATAGAATTTATTTCAAATAATATTCAACCCTAGAAGTTAACCCTAATAAGGACAATAGTGATTTGTCAGGGTACAAGAAGGGATACTATGTCAGAAAAGCGGGTCTATACATTTGGTGAGGGCAATAAGAATATGAAAGCTCTCCTTGGAGGTAAAGGTGCAAACCTCTCCGAGATGACAAATATGGGTATTAATGTTCCCCCAGGTTTCACAATTACTACAAACACGTGCAATGATTTCTTTGAAGCTTCCGGTAACTTTCCTGAAGGCCTCATGAACGAAATCATGGAGCACGTAAAAACCTTAGAGTCAAAAACGAGTAAACGATTTGGAGATCTTGATAAACCATTACTTGTCTCCGTTCGTAGCGGTGCCCCCGTTAGTATGCCCGGTATGATGGATACCGTCCTAAACCTCGGATTAAACGATGAAGTAGCTGAAGCACTGGTAACGTTAACTGATGATGCGTGGTTTGTTTATGACGCATACCGTCGGTTCATAACCATGTTTGGTAATGTCGTCATGTCTGCTGAGCGTGAAAAGTTTGATGCTGTACATAAAGCTGAGAAATTAAAGGAAGGCGTTACTGAAGATACAGAGATTAGTCTAGAGGGTCTTAAAAAAACTGTAGAAAAGATGAAAAAGGTCTACAAAGAAGAGGTTGGCAGCATTTTCCCAACTGAACCCCTAGAGCAGATGAAACTGGCAATAGCTGCTGTCTTCAACTCATGGAATATACCAAGGGCGATAACTTACCGAAAAGCAGAGGGAATCCCTGATAGCATGGGGACTGCATGCAATGTTCAGGTCATGGTCTTTGGAAACATGGGATGGGATAGTGGAAGTGGTGTTTTATTCACAAGGAATCCTGCAAATGGAGACAAGGGGTTATTTGGTGAATTACTATTCAACGCGCAGGGTGAGGATGTAGTTGCAGGAATTAGAACCCCAATCCCTCTTATTGAAATGAAGGAGCAGCAACCTGAACTATACAAACAACTTATCAACCTAGCAGAAAAACTGGAAGATCACTATAAAGATATGCAAGATGTCGAATTTACCATCGAGAAAGGAGTACTATTTATCCTCCAAACTCGTACGGGGAAAAGAACTGCAAAATCTGCAATAAAAATCGCTGTTGATATGGTAAACGAGGGACTAATCAACAAAGAAACTGCAATAACCCGAATAACACCCACTCAAGTAGACCAACTACTTCACCCCCACTTCGATCCAGTATCAAAGGAAGCAGCAAAGAAAAGAGGAGACCTCCTCACTGTGGGATTAAACGCTAGCCCAGGTGCAGCTTCTGGAATAATTATCTTTAATGCTGATAGAGCGGAAGAACAAGGTAAGGCCGGTGCTAGCGTCATCATGGTTCGTCCTGAAACAACACCTGATGATGTAAATGGTATGATCGTCAGTCAAGGCTTCCTAACACAGCATGGCGGAGGAACAAGCCATGCAGCAGTCGTAGCTAGAGGATGGGGTAAACCATGTGTCGCTGGAGCCGAGGAAATCAGAATAAACACCCAGGACAACTCCTTCACCGTGAAGGGACGAAACTTCAAAGAAGGAGACTGGATTAGTATTGATGGAGCTACAGGCGAAGTTTTCGCTGGAGTCATCAACAAAGTTGAGACACGCTTCGAAGATGAGAAGGAACTCAGCATAGCCCTCAAGTGGGCTGACGAAATACGTGTACTTGGTGTAAGAACAAATGCCGATACCCCTGAAGATAGCAGGAGAGCCCGTCAATTCGGAGCAGAAGGCATAGGTCTCTGTAGAACTGAGCATATGTTTTTCGATCAAGAGGGTGAAGAGATAAGTCGTAGGGAAAACATCGTCAAGATGATACTCCTTAGTGATATGGCTGCTCCCATACTACGAAAAATTGCAGATTTAGAGACTAAACTTGAGGAAAACCCCGGAGCTACGAACCTAGATGCGGAACTCTCCAGTCTTAATGCTGAAGCGGATGCAAATACCTCTGTACAGGAGTATAAGGTTGCTCTGAATGCTTTGCTTCCTTTCCAGAGGAAAGACTATGAGGGTATCTTTGAGGCGATGGATGGTCTTCCAGTTATTGTGCGGCTAATTGATCCCCCCATGCACGAGTTCCTACCCCCAAGGGAAGAACTGCTGGAAGAGGTAACTAAACTCAGGATTACTGGTGAAAACCCGGAAGAACTTGAAGAGAAGGAGAAGATACTTAGAGTCGTTGAAAGCATGTGGGAGACCAACCCAATGCTTGGCTTAAGAGGATGTCGTGCAGGCTTAATGTACCCTGGCTTAACTGAAATGCAAGTTCAAGCCCTATTTGAAGCCGCTGTCAACGTATCCAAGAAGGGCATAGATGTCCACCCTGAGATCATGATTCCCCTTACCAGCCATATCAATGAACTCAAAGCAGAGCGAGCAAAACTTGAAAGAGTCGCAAAACAGGTAATGATCGAGAGAAACACTCACCTGGACTATATGTTCGGGACAATGATAGAGATTCCGAGAGCAGCATTGACCGCTGATGAAATGGCGAAATCTGCAGACTTTTTCAGCTTCGGAACCAACGACCTCACACAGATGACTTACGGGATCAGCAGAGACGATGCAGAGGGCAAATTCCTTCTGAACTATGTTGAACGTGGAATATTACCCTCAAACCCCTTCCAGCAGTTAGATTGGGATGGAGTCGGACAGCTTATGAAGATGTGTGTCGATAAGGGCAAGGAAACCAATCCAAATATGGAAATTGGTATCTGTGGTGAACACGGTGGAGATCCACATAGCATCGAGTTCTGTCATATTATAGGACTTGATTATGTCTCCTGCAGCCCATACAGAATACCCATCGCACGCCTAGCTGCTGCACAGGCAGCACTCAAACACAGGAAAGATTAGATGACAACT
>RCNB010000964.1_pt1 | contig 18518 bp, 14 predicted proteins | sample 2041321 | NCBI WGS metagenome assembly RCNB01 (sample SAMN09708232, study PRJNA481090) | Marine sediment metagenome, whole genome shotgun sequencing project. | reverse complement strand
AACCGCTTCCGGCATCACTGTCCGGCGGCAACTTACCCGATAATCTGCTGCCACAAACCGACCTCTGGGGTGCACAGGAAGATGATTCCTGGCGCCTGGATTTTCCCGAACTCCCTACCACAGATAATTAGCGCTACCGTGTGCGTGTTATAAAAATAACAATTGAGAGTTACGCTATGAAATTCGCGAATGCAATAAAGGAAATCGAACAGCAAGGATACACCGTATTTCCTGATGCCTTGTCTGAAGAAGAAATTCTTGTCTTGCGTGACGGGCTAGAGCGGGTGGCTGATTTAACCCCAGTCGATTATAGCGAGAACCAGAAAGTACATCCGAATATCCATTGGGAGTGCGATTCGAAAACTCTTTCTGTACTTGCGTGGAAACCGATGATTCAATTTCTGGATGAGCTGTTTGGCGATGAAATCATTTGTACATCTACTAACTATGCTCGCTCTGACCCGGAACATCCGGGCATGGCGATTCATACCGATTCGCAACCGTATGGATCGAAAATTTTTGGCGCACAAGCCAGCGCCCCTGTTTTGGTAAGAGTGTTGTACTACCTGGACGATCTTACTGCTGAAAAGGCTCCGCTCCGGGTCATTCCCTATTCTCATATGTCTCTACACGCTGATGGGAACCCCTACAATCGTTATGAATCACACCCTGACGAAAAAGTCATAACCTGTAAAGCTGGAACCGCAGTTGTGATTAACCAAAAAATATTTCACGGCAATGGTCCAAATACTTCAGCTGAAACACGGCGTTTGTTTGCCGTTGCGTACCGGCCGGCTTGGGCAGGCCCGATTGAAGAAATAGCGGACTGGCCAGCTGAAAAAGTGAATGGTCTACCGGAAAGCATAAGGCACTTATTCAAAAGCCTGAATACGCGAAAAGTTAATTACGACATAGAAAATCGGCCAGCTAACATGCCAATAGAGGGAAAAGGTATAAGCCCCGATCGGTGGGGCCAGCTGTGATCCTCGCTTCAAGGGGTACGGCCGTAATGTGATGTTGATTTTGTTGAAGATTAATATATGAAAATTACAGATGTAAGAACGGTTCTATTGACCGGTCCTTGCACCAATGACCCTTTCCTTAGTGTTTGTCGCAAGCGTCGCAGTGCCGCCTTTATCGAAATTCATACCGATACCGAATTAGTGGGCCTAGGTGAAACCTATGCGGGCTACTTTTTCCCCGAGGTCGTGCCAGAAATTGTCGAATTTTTTAGGCCTATTCTAATCGGCAAAGATGTTGGCGATATCCCCGATCTTTGGCAGAAAATGTACCAATGCGGGAATTTCTGGTGCCGGGTAGGCCTTGGCGCTACCGTACTTAACGGTATCGAGGCAGCTCTATGGGATCTCAAAGGCAAACAACTTGACCTGCCCGTTTATGAATTGCTGGGCGGTCGCAAACACGACCGACTGCTGTGTTATGCCACCGGCGGGCCGAGCAATTACCCTAAAGACCAGTTGGCTAAGAAGATGGACTTTTATCTTTCACTTGGCTTCAAGGGCTTTAAGATTGGCGCTGGCAGCTTTGACGAAAAGGCAGGTTGGTATTTGGCGACTTCACCGACCGAAGCGGCTGATTTTGAGGCCGACAAGATGGATTTTGTTCGTAAGCACGTCGGCGATGAAACGGTCGTGCTGATGGACGCTCACATGGGAAATACCAATGGGCAAGCTTGGGATTATTCCACAGCGCTCAAAGTGGTGAAGGCTCTGGAGCCGTATGAGTTGTTCCTCTTCGAGGAACCCCTGCACTACACCGATCCATGGGGTTATGCTGAACTTTGCAAGCAGACGAGCATTCCGATTGCTGGTGGAGAATGCTTGACAGCCCAATACGAGTGGAAAGTATTCGCCGAAAAAGACGCCTTCGATATTGGCCAGCCCGATGCCTCCTTTGTCGGCGGCCTTGGCGAATTTATGGAAGTCGCCGACATGCTTGCCAGTCGTGGCAAGAGTATTGCCACACACAGCTGGGGCGCCGGCGGCTCACTCATGCAAAACCTGCACTGTGCCTTTGCATGCGACAACACCATAATTTTTGAAGTTGCACCGGCTTTCGCAGGGCTGCACAGTGACGTCATGCTCGATTCTTTTATCCTTAAGGAAGGAATGGTGCTCCCGCCCGAGCAACCGGGCCTGGGAATTGTCTTAACCGACGCGACCAAGAATAGGTATCCGTTTGTTCCGGGAAGTGGTGAGTTCAACAGCGTCCCAGGCAAGATACTCGTCGATTGATAAGGAGAGTTTGTTGAAGAACGTTCTGGTTGACGTAGCAATTGACGATGCGGGGCTTCAGAAGCTTCGTACTTTCTCTAATCTGAATATTAGGACTGTCAGTTTCTCCGAAGAAGAACGATCACTCCCTACGGATTTGATTGCCGATATTAATTTTCTGTTTTGCGCAGTTCCGGTGAGTAATTTTTCACAGATGACCGCGCTCGAATTAGTACAAATCACCTCATCGGGTTACACGCAACTACTAGACCTGGATTTGACTGAAAAAAATATTCGCGCGTGTAACGCACGGGGTGTTTTCGATGTTCCGATCGCTGAATGGAATATCGCAATGTTGATCAATCTACTTAGGAATTTTCGCCAAATAGTCCGCAATCAGGAAATGTGTGTCTGGGATAGATCCGCAATATTTCAAAAAGAACTACGCGGGAGTGTATTGGGTTTATGGGGCTATGGCGGGATAGGTCGAGAGACGGCACGGCTTGCAAAAGCGATGGGCTTGAAAGTCCACGTATTAGTACGAGATCAAGTTCGATCGTTGGATAACATTTATCACCTCCCTGGCACCGGCGACTCGAAGGGGCTTCTGCCTGATGTCGTTTTTGTGGCAGGTCAGGAAAAAGAGTTCTTGTCTGGCCTTGATTTTCTCGTCATGTGCATGCCGCTTACCGAGCATACCAACGGCATCGTTGGCGAAGCAGAGCTACGGGCATTGCCATCATCAGCGTACGTACTCAACCCTGCTCGTGGACCATTGATCCAAGAGAGAGCTCTCATGAATGCGTTACAGCAAGGGTGGATTGCTGGAGCGGCACTGGATACTCATTATCACTACCCAATGCCCGAAGATCACCCACTGTGGAAAATGCCGAACGTAATAATGACGCCACACATTTCAGGGTCATCCCTTAACCCAAGTTTCAAAACTCGAATATGGGATCTTTTCTGCCAGAATGTAGAGCGCTATATGAGCGAGAAGCCTTTGTTGAACGAATTGACCCCTAGTCAGCTGAATGGTGATTAGGCGAGTTCTTATTTACGAACTAACTGAAGCTTGAAACGACCCCTGACTCTCAATACGTGGCCCGGCCACCCGACAAATCGAAAATGAAACCTGTATTGAAACTCGCTTCCTTCGATACTATCCAACAGGCAAGTGACGTCGCTTCTTCTACCGTCCCCAAGCGATTCATCGGAATTCTCGATTTCATGTACTCAAGCATTTTGGGATCAGTATCACTATTCATTGGTGTTGAAATAACAGCGGGTGCCAGCCCGTTAACGGTGATGCCTTTTTCCGCATACTCTTTGCCAACACTCTTGACTAAGCCCATTACCCCGGACTTGCTGGCCGCATAGCCGACCATGCCAGGGTTTCCTTCTTTGCCTCCGATGGAGCACAGGTGCAGAATTCTCCCGTAGCGATGCTTCAACATCGGAGCAATTGAATACTTAGTGGCAAGAAAAGCGCCACGTAGGTTTACCGCAATTGTCCTGTCAAAATCAGTAGCAGAGTACTCCGATATACTGCAAGAACTTGGCCCGACGACACCGGCGCAAGCTACCGTGATATCCAGTCGCCCGAACTCCTCTATCGTAGCCTCGAAGGCACTTTTTACGGCGACTTCGTCCGCAACGTCAAGCGCCTTGCCGCTCACTTCAAGTTTATTTTGGCGCATTTCTGCGACGACTTTTTCAAGCCTTTCGACGGACGAATCGAGTATAACGACCTGGGCGCCTTCCATAGCCAGACGTGTGGCAATGCCCTCACCTATCCCGCTCGCTCCGCCAGTAACCACAGCAACCTGATCTTCGAATCGCTTCACGAAGTTATTCATATATTTGGACTATTAGTACACACAAATTCAGACACCTACCGTTTCATATCTCGCAGTACTACCTTGAAGCAAAAAGGCCCTGTAAATCCGCAGACTACAGGGCCACATTTACGCTTCTCGGTGACTCTCAACAAGCCACGCTGATTCGGAACTAAAACCTTATATTGACACCCGCATAAAGCTCTTGTCCAACCACGTCAAACGCCGTTCCGTTTGTGGCAGGTGCATCCCTATACTTATGCTGGAACCCCATGGCTGGTGGGTCTTCGTCGAACAAATTGGTGACTCCAACAAATACGTTAACCGAATCACCGAACCTATAGCTTCCTCGCAGGTCAACATACAGCACCGAATCGATCTGATTCAAATTGGCGTTGTTGACTGTTTTGTCACTTCGATCAAGGGTGCCATCCCGATATTGAAGCTGAGAGAACAGATTGAAGTTATTGAGGTTGTAATCAAAATTCAGATTGAATCGAAATTCAGGAGTGAGAACCTCACCTTTAAGGTCTGCGACATCACCTGCAAGACCCGTAACTTCAAACTCGGTAATGAAGTTTGCACCGAGTGCTATAAGCAAGTCTCCATCACCTAAACTATCGAAAAAGTACGTTGCTTCAAGATCTATGCCGCTAGTTTTGATCGTGTCTTCGTTATTCGAAACGTTTTCGATTTCCAACACTGGTCCAAAAACAACGTCTCTCAACACTTCCCCGCTACACGTTGGGTCAAAAGAACCAGGAGATACGTTGTAGCAACGATTCAGAACTGTGTCAGGGCTTGCGATTCGAATCGCATCCTCAATTTCTATGCTGTAGAAATCCACTGCCAGAGAAAAAGCATCCCAATTTTGCGGCGTGAACACGGCGCCGACGGTGAACGATGTTGCTTCTTCTTCTTGAACGTTTGGAGATCCGGATCTAAAGCTCTTAGTCTGTTGTGATTCAATCTGACTTAACGTAAAGGCACCAGTTGCATCGATTCTGTCTTGAATTGCAGTAAACGAACGGCAGTTATCGGCTATATCACCGGAGGTTGCCGCGGTTGTACCATCACAAACATCCACGAGGGCGGTTGCAAGATTAATGCGGCCAGCAAACAGGTCACTAACGTTTGGCGCTCGAATAGCCGTAGATGCGGCGCCTCGCAGGCGAATCGAATCGTTAATGGGAGCATCCAGTCCCACTTTCCAGCTGCTTAGATTTCCTACAGTAGAGTAGTCACCGACTCGAGCTGCAAGGTCGAGGATCAATCGATCTGTCAATGGAAGGCGCAACTCGCCGAACACATCGACGACATCGAATTTGCCACCGGTAGGTGCGATTGTCAGGATGCGCGTCAATCCCTTTTGGCGCAGCCCGTCAGGCGTCTCTTCGCCCCTTTCCTCGCGGTATTCGATGCCTGCAGCAAATGAGGCATTATTCTGGCTGCCGATATTGAACGGCAGCTCTCCATCAAGTGCGGCGGTAACGACCGTTTGCTCAATCGTGCCCAGGAGGCCCGTTTTGGCTTCAAGATAGTTTTTAGCGTCATCCGAGAAGCCTGTTACTCCCGCGAGACCTGCAATACTGTCTACTGTGTTAAACGGATTGTAAGGCACGCATCCAGCCAGTCTGGCTACGGCACTCGTACATTGATAACCACCCAGTCCATCGGACTCTATATCAAGCGCTGTTGCCGCACGTTCAAGGTTGATGTCACCAAAGTTGGTCTGATTCTGATCAGTCACACCGTAGGTACCGGAAAGTTTGAATCGCATGCCATTGTCGAAATCACGGTCTAGTGCGCCGGCTACTCTGAACGTTGTACGCACATTGGCTGCACCTAACTGGCCGAATTCGACGACACGACGGAATGTGTTGCCGATATCGTCAAGTGAAGTTGCTCCAGCTGCGAGAAACTGTGCACCCGCAGAGCTCCCAGCCCAGAGTGGATGCGTCGCTATGTCCATATTCGACGTGCCACCTCTGTTCACCCTAAATGTCTCTTGAACCGTGTTTAGAGGCAGCGGCTCGAATTCGGATGATGACTCAACTCGAGCATAACTTAGCTCCATTGTGGCGGAGGTTTTTTCACTGAATTCAAGCGTGAGGCCTGCTGAACCATATTTGCGCTCCGATGGAAGACGTAGCGTCGCAAAGTCATAGAAATTCAACCTATCTGTTGTTTCCAGATTGCGGGACCCTTCAAAGGGTGATCCGTCACCCTTGATACTGAGGCCGGCGCCGAGCAGGCGGCTTTCCGGTATAAACGACGATCCCTCGAAGCCAAACGTATCACGTAGACCATCACCGTCGGTATCAAGACTGCTTTGGCTGAAGGCCGAAAAAGCTCGGTCTCTCGCGTGCACAGCGTCAGCGTCTGCGTATCCGAAAGAAAACCACACATTATTGTTGTCGCCGAAATTATTGCCCACTGTCAGGTTTATGTCTTTTCGCTCACGATCACCCTCAGCAGCTTGCCCTATCTGCACATCCAGTGCCGCACCATCGAAATCTGTCTTGGTGATGATGTTAATGACACCAGCAATTGCGTCGGAACCATAAACTGCCGATTGGTTACCCGTCAGTACATCGACACGATCAATTATCGCCGTCGGAATCGCATTGAGATCAACGCCATACCCAGACCCTGCGGATACACCGGATACGAATCGTCGACCGTTGACTAACACGAGGGTTCTTGACGTGCCCAAATTCCGCAAAGAAGCTGTGTTGAGCCCGGTATCTTGAGGATTGTTTCCTGATGTGCTCGATGCGTTAAACCCACTTGTAATTGACGGCACCCTCTCCAGAAAATCGCCCAAATTCGTTTCGCCAACCTGCGAAATTACTGCTCCGTCTACGACGGTGATTGGAGATGACGATGTAAAGGTATCTTTTCGAATGTGTGAGCCAGTAACGACAATCTCTTCCACCGCTTCGGACTCTTGCGCCATGGACATTGCCGGTGCTAGTACAATCGCCGCCGCCAGACCAGTTGCTACATTAAATATCTTTCGCAGAGTCGTAAGTCTTGATAATCGGTGGCTGCGTGCTGGAGTGGCTAAGAATCTTGGCAATCTTATGGCTTTCATTTTGGACCCTCGAGAAAAATGATAATCAATGCAGTTCAGCAATTACATTCGCAGCATCGGCCGCCGATCACTGTAATGCTTTGTGGATAGGAGCATTCAGGACACGAAATCATGCTGTCCTTTAACGTTATACATGATAATATCCAAAGTCAACCTTTAACCTTAAATGCGTCGGGGTAATTGTTGCCGGTCTCAACCGGGTTGTATGAGTGGCTGCTTATCTTGGCCGCTCTGTCTGTTTTGTTGCTTCTGATCTAGAGTTTGTAATGAAGGCTTGTGAAGAATCACCTATAGCAATTACTGAAAGTAATATCGTGTTGCATGCCGGACGATATAACGGAAACGTATATCCTCACCACGTCGATGGTAGATGTTCATGAAACTGGAATCACCACTGCAGAACTGATGCTATGCCTGGATACAACCAACACATCCTAGCCGCGCATCTAAGTGATTTTCTTAATTCTGAGCAAATTATTGTCGATCGTGAAACTCAACGCCCCTTTGAGTGTGATGGGCTTGCTGTGTTTACAGAAATGCCGCTGCTTGTCGTATTGCCGGATTCACGTGAGCAGGTTCAACTGATAATGCGCTTGTGCAGCAAGCTCGGCGTCCCGGTTGTGACGCGCGGCGCCGGGACTGGCTTAAGTGCCGGCGCAACACCGAATAAGGATGGGATTTTATTATCTCTCACGAAGTTATCCAAAATCTTGGAGATAGATCCGGTATCGCGAGTTGCGAGGGTTGAGCCAGGCGTTAGAAACATCGCGGTTTCTGAGGCCGCTGCAGCTTATGGACTTTACTACGCACCCGATCCCTCATCACAAATAGCCTGCAGCATCGGCGGCAATGTTGCTGAAAACGCCGGTGGAGTTCACAGCCTCAAATACGGATTAACGCTGCACAACATACTCGGTCTGGAGTTCGTCACGGCTGACGGCGAGATTATTCGAACCGGCAGTCGCGGATTGGATGCGCCCGGCTTTGATCTCAATGCACTGATGGTTGGATCCGAAGGGCTGCTAGGCGTGGTTACTGAGGTTAGCTTGAAGCTGCTGCCAATACCCGAAGTCGCCCGGGTAGTTATGGCGGGATTTAGCAGCATAGAGCAGGCTGGAAACGCTGTCAGCGCGATTATCGCTAGTGGCACTATTCCTGCCGGCTTGGAAATGATGGATAGCTTGGCAATTCAGGCCGCAGAGGATTTCGCCCACGCCGGCTACCCGCGTGATGCAGCGGCACTACTGCTGTGCGAAGTTGACGGCTGCAAGAATGAAGTTGCCGAGCAGGTCGCGGCTATTGAAGCGCTCCTCTTTGAGTTGGGTGCGACGACCTGCCGCACATCCGACGATGAAACTGACCGATTGCTCATTTGGAAGGGCAGAAAATCTGCATTTCCAGCCGTTGGAAAACTATCGCCGGATTACTATTGTATGGACGGCACTATTCCTCGCCGGAAAATTGCTCAGGTACTTGTGGAAATTCAACGGCTCGCAAAACATTATGGGCTTCGTGTTGCGAATGTATTTCATGCGGGGGATGGAAACCTTCATCCGCTAATTCTGTTTGACGCAGAAGACTCTAATGAGCTCGCGAATGCCATGGAGTTGGGAGGCAAAATCCTTGAGCTTAGCGTTGCCGTTGGAGGTTGCATCACTGGTGAACACGGCGTGGGGAAGGAAAAACTTCCCTATATGCACAAGCAGTTCAGTGATCAGGAGTTGTCACAGTTTCACGCCATCAAGAAGGCATTCGACCCTCTGGGTATCCTAAATCCGGACAAAGGCATTCCAACGCTTCGCCAGTGTCAGGAGTACCGCGCAATCGAATCACGAGTCGCTAAGAATGGGTGACATTGCCGAAGCGCTTGTAAGCCAGGTGCGCGCAGCGGCCGCAAATCGAACAAAGCTCGAGATTATCGGCGCCGGTAGTAAGGCGTTTTACGGCAGAGTCGCTTCAGGCAGGCCGCTCGATGTCGCAGGGCATAGCGGAATTGTTGATTATCAGCCTTCTGAGCTCGTCATGAGCGTACGAGCCGGAACCAAACTCAAGGACATTTCCAATGCTTTGCTGGAGCACGGACAGACGATCCCGTTTGAGGCCTCGACCTATGACGGCCAGGCGACATTGGGTGGGACTCTCGCTTGTGGCATGTCTGGCCCGGCGCGGCCCTGGAAGGGTTCTGTTCGAGACGCAATTTTGGGTGTGCGCTTGATAAATGGTCGCGGTGAACATCTGCATTTTGGTGGCAAGGTTCTAAAGAATGTTGCCGGTTACGATGTTTCACGTCTACAGGCTGGTGCGATGGGTACGCTCGGCGTCATCACTGAAGTTACGTTCCGGGTACTACCGAAGGCAGCGGCAACGCTAAATTTGGGCCGTGAAATGGACGCTAGCGAAGCCATCCAGCGAATGAACCAGTTGGCGGGACTGCCCTATCCGATTTCCGGCGCAGCGTGGGTTTCGGGAAAACTCCACCTTCGCCTCGAAGGAGCCACCGCCGCCCTAGAGACACTCGACAAGCAGCTCGGAATGGATGAAGAACCTGAAGCTCATCGGGTATGGGAAGGTATCCGTGATCAGTCACTGGATTATTTTGGCGGCGATTTACCGACCTGGCGATTTTCTGTGGACCCAAAGGCCGACCATATTATGGATGAAGAACGTTGGTTGATTGACTGGGCCGGTTCGCAACGTTGGCTTCGTGGCGAGTTCCAGCATGGTCAGCTGGAAGAATTCGCCCAGGAAATGGGCGGACACGCTTCCAAGTTTCGACACTGTGACCGGTCGTCAGAAGTATTCCATACTTTGGACCCAACATTGCAAACCTTACAACGCAATCTAAAGCTTTCCTTTGACCCGAATGAAATATTTAACCCCGGCCGAATGTACAGCTGGATGTAGCGAGGACACGCGTGCAAACCAAGATTCATGATTCCTTTAAACATATGGCTGATATCCCGGAGGCGGAATCGATTTTGCGGTCCTGTGTACATTGCGGATTTTGCAATGCCACTTGCCCAACGTACCAATTGACATTTGATGAGCGCGACGGCCCCAGAGGGCGTATCTACCTCGTCAAGCAACTGCTGGAATCCGGCCAAGCAACCGAGAAAACGCGCGTACACCTCGATCGGTGTTTAACTTGCCGAAATTGCGAGACGACCTGCCCGTCTGGCGTTGAATACGGTCGTCTGCTTGACGTCGGGCGAGAAATATTGGAGGTGCAATTGCCTCGACCCTTACCCGCTCGAATTGTGCGCTGGTATTTGCGTAAGACGATCGCTTATCGGAACCGGTTTTCGGTCATTTTGAAACTTGGGCAACTTGCGAAACCACTGTTGCCAACTGCATTGAAACGAAAGATACCGGCGAAAGAGAAATTACTCACGTGGCCAACGTCCAAACATGACCGAGTGATGATCCCGTTAAAGGGATGTGTGCAGTCATCAGCTACACCAAATACGAATATCTATGCGGCACGTGTGCTTGACCGTCTTGATATATCGCTGGTAGATGAAACTGTGGCTGGTTGTTGTGGAGCCGTAAGCTATCACCTTGGCTATGCCGAAGAAGGAAAGACCTTTTTTAGGCGCAATATCGATGCATGGTGGCCATTGGTCGAGTCCGGAGCAGAAGCTCTTGTGGTCACTGCATCCGGTTGCGGTTCTATGATTAAAGATTACGGATCGCTTCTCAGGGATGATCCGGAATATGCGGACAAGGCAAAACGCATTTCCGCGATGGCGAAAGACTTAAGCGAAGTGATGTTGGACGAAAACCTGGCATCGCTGACTATTCAACCCGATGACAGAAAAATCGCCATTCATTGTCCTTGCTCTTTGCAACACGCACAAAAACTACCAACAGCCGTAGATCGTGTCATGAAGAATCTCGGTTTTACACTGGCCGATACGATTGACAAAAATACTTGTTGCGGCTCGGCTGGCACGTACTCGATTCTGCAGCCACGCATCAGTCAGGAATTGTTATCACGCAAAATCACATCTCTATCTGTCGATAACCCAGATACTATCGTAACCGCCAATGTTGGGTGCCAGTTGGACCTGGATTCGATCAGCGACGTACCCGTAAAACACTGGATTGAAACGGTTTACTCTGCTCTAGAAACTAAATAGAGACCTAGCTTTCCGAGTCAAGCTGCCATTTGGTTGGATCTATCCAGCACGGCTCATTAATCGCCCATTGGTCCCAATCCATCTCAAATGCGGTTGGCAATGAGCAAACGGAATCAATGATCTCCGAAAATTGCGCCACAGTGTCAACACCCACCAGCACAGTATTGACCTCGTTCATCAACAAGGCATAGCTCAGCGCCATTCCGAGCATTGTAGTTTCGTTATCGACTGCCGCTTGGCGTAGCGCAATGAGTTGCGGGCGTAGGGGGGCGAAATACTCCGGCAGGTTCTCGGGCTTGGTGAGCAACACTCCTTGAAGGAATACGGACCGAATGTGAACTTCTATTCCCGCATCATGAAGTCGACGCAACAGGCCACTAGTCCTAAATCTCTGGTCCAAAATATTCATCGGTAACTGAACTATTTCGATAGGAAATTGGTCGAGCAGATATTCGAGTTGTTCCGGTGTGTACACTGAAACACCGATTTTTTTCACCCTGCCCTGGTCCTTCAATCGTTGCATCTCCGCCCACAAACGCTGCGAGTCGGGTCGAAACAGATCGGTGCAACGGTGAAAAAGCAGGCCATACACTGAGCTAACCTGAAGCTTCCTAAGAGACGCATCAAAGCTTGTTTTAAGCAGTTCTACATCATCGGAATTTGTTCTGGCTGAGTCAAAGAACGGGGTTTTGGTAACGATACGAAGCTTCTTGTAGGTATTGAAGTACGGGCCGAGAACCTCCTCACTCCGCTTATACCCAGCCGCGGTATCGAACAATTCGATTTCGCTACGCTGAGCAAGCTCCATGATCTTGCCTAACTCAGCTTCTCGCACCCGATCCCCCTGGTTTGCGATTCCGTAGGGCATCCCAAACTGGACAGTCCCAAGCCCCAGCTTTCTTATTAATTCGCTATTCTCTTGCATAATCGAAGTCCGTCAGGGAATACACTAGATCAGATCACAGTCTGTGATTGTTCACCGAGACCCGTAATACCAAGATTCATTGAATCACCGACCTCAAGATACGACGGTGGCTGTTGCCCCATGCCAACGCCCGGCGGCGTTCCGGTGCAAATGATGTCGCCGGATTGTAACTTCATGAACTTACTGAGGTAGCTCACGATAAAATTGGGTTTGAAGATTAGGGTCTTGGTATTTCCGTCCTGATAACGCGTTCCATTGACGTCCAACCACAGCGACAAGTTGGCCACGTCTGCGACTTCATCTTTGGTCACAAGCCAGGGTCCGATCGGCCCGAAGGTCTCGCAACCTTTTCCCTTGTCCCACTGACCGCCACGCTCCAGTTGAAACGCCCTCTCGGAGAGATCGTTCACTACGCAATAGCCCGCGATATGGGCCTCCGCATCAGTCTCGTCGATATAGACACCGGGTGTCCCGATTACGATACCCAGCTCAACCTCCCAATCCATCTTCGTGCTGCCTTTGGGCTTGATGACTTCATCGTTGGGACCGCAGATGCAATTTGTCCACTTACTGAATACAATCGGCTCTTCAGGAATCGGAAGGCCGACCTCTTTGGCGTGATCCGAATAGTTAAGACCAATGCCAATAAACTTAGCGACGTCGCCAACGCATGCGCCAATTCTGCCAGTCAGTATCGGTAGCTGACTGATGTCAACACGGGCAATGTCGTTGAGTCGGTCTGGTAACAGTGTATCTCCCCCAATATCGGGAACTATGCCGGATAGATCCCGGGCGAGTCCGTCGCTATCCAGGATAGCGGGCTTTTCTTTCCCGAGGGGTCCTACGCGTAGTAATTTCATCTCATCTCCGTGATTAAAAGTAACCTGCGAGGTCCACCCTTTATCGTTAAATGGTATTATATATTAACCATTTACCATTACTAGCGGAAGTGCTGTGTCGAAGCTCGATTTAAGCAAAGTCTATGCATCACCAATTGATGCCTCGACCAAGGGCTGCCCGATCGGGCAAGGTCCTTTAACACTGCGGGATATCGCAAACAGGAACTGGAACATCTTGCGCCAAGACGTACCATTTCCTGTCGCCGTATTGAAAAACAGCGCCTTGAAAACAAACAGCGAACAGATGAGAGCCTTTCTCGGCAAGACAGGCGCAAGTCTTTCACCTCATGGGAAGACTACGATGAGTCCGCAACTCTTCGACCGTCAACTTGCTGACGGTGCCTGGGGCCTCACAGCGGCAACGACTGCGCATGTGAGCGCATATCGAAACGTTGGCGCGAAGAAAATCTTTCTGGCCAACCAGCTTGTCGGCACCCAGAACATTCGCTACATCGTCAACGAACTGGAGAACGATCCCGATTTTCAGTTCTATTGTCTCATTGACTCGCAGATTCAACTGGACCTAATCGAAGAGATTCGGGATAAGCTAGCAGCAGATCGATCGATGAATGTACTGATAGAGATGGGAGCCATGAATGGGCGCTGTGGGGTTCGCGCCGTTGAACAAGGTTTGGCTCTTGCCAGAAACATTGCCGGCCGAAGCCCTGCCTTCAATTTGGTCGGCATTGAGGCTTTTGAGGGAGTTTTTGATGATCAGACCGGCGAACAGTCGGTGAACGTCAACGGCATATTGGAGCGGGTCGTCGAACTGGCTCAGCGGTGCGATCAGGAAGGGCTTTTTTCCGGTGATGAATTGATATTGTCGGCGGGAGGTTCAATATTTTATGGTCGCGCCGCTACGCTGTTCAAACAGGCGCGTTTATCGCGCACACCAACAGTGCTGCTAAGAAGCGGCTGCTACCTGACACACGACCACGGCTTCTATGCCGAGAGTGCGGAATCAGAAAAACAACACGTACCACCGCAGTCATATCCGACACTCGTCCCTGCCTTGGAAGTTTGGGCTTGCGTGCAGTCAACTCCAGAGCCTGGGCTGGCCATACTCACCGTCGGAAAGAGAGATATTTCTTACGATATTCATCTACCAAAGCCTTGCTACCACGTGAGTCGCGACGGTTTTCGCAATCTACCACCTGGCGAATTCGAAATCGCCGACCTCAATGATCAGCACGGCTTCATGCGCTGCACGCCTGGGAACGAACCTGAAATTGGGGATCTCATAGGCCTCGGCATTTCGCATCCCTGTACCACGTTCGACAAGTGGCAGCTTCTCTACCTCGTAGATGACGACTACAACGTTCTCGAAGGTATTAAAACCTACTTCTAGCGATTGCCGGATAATACTGATTCTAGAATTTTGAAACCTTGTCGCCATGTGACGAAGGATACTTCAGCGCAAGTTTACGGATGTCGAAGCTGAACTCTTCGAAACTGTCCTTCCATTTTTGTGCTTGTTCAGGGGTGTACTCATAGAAGCCCCGGCCGTTAGAAATACCTTGCGCGCCACTCTCTGACAGGTTTTTCAACATATCCGGCAGATCCTTGCTATTGCTGAGCTCGGGAAATAGATCCTTGGCCACATCCGCGTAGGCGGCAACGCCGGTCAGGTCCATAAACCGGAAAGGGCCCGCAAGCGTCATCCACCAACCTAGATCGTTGCGCGCCGACCGATCAATATCATCTATATCGGCGACACCGGATTCTACAAGATGAAAGGCTTCACGCATCAGTGCATACATCAGGCGATTCGTGACGAATCCGCGAATGTCTTTCTTTAACAAGCTAGGCTCTTTTTGCCAACCACTCGCCAGGTCGTAAAGGTATTTCGCCAACGCTCGATCGGTTTTGTCGCCACAAATTATCTCAAGAAATCTCGTCACATGCGCTGGCTCTGCCCAATGCATACCGATGAAGCGATTTGGATGTTGCATGTCCGCCTGCAACAGGCTGATCGGAATGGCTGATGTATTGCTCGTGATAATGCAATCGGCGCTAACTATCTTTTCGAGTTTGTCGATGATCTCTTTCTTAACCGATTCAGATTCGATAACTGCTTCAATCGTAATCTGACTATTGGCAAGGCCATCCAGTGTTGAGTGAACATGAAGATTCTTAATAATTTCTGCCGGAGCTTTAACGATCAACTCTGCGTCTTTCATTTCACACAGATGGGCTAAAACTCTTTCCTTTGCCGATTCACGTAAATCCTCACCAAATTCGAAAGCGTTCACCGGGTGTCCTGCGGCTAGCAAGCAAGTAGCGATACTACTGCCCATCAGCCCCAATCCGATCACCCCGATGTTGGTATCTTTCGGGTCCGTGTTAGCACTATCTGTGAGTCCATTCATGGGTCGACCTTCAATTAAAATTCACTAGAACTAGATGCCGTCGCAATCCGTCAGAAGTTTTTCAAATAACTTAGTATCGGCCGTAATCTTCTGAAAGGGTTTTCGTGCGTAGCCTACGTCAAACCCCAAAAATTTGAGAGCCCATTTGACGCCAGGAATGACACTTGGACTGATATTTATGAGTTCACGCACAACGGCGTTTACAATGTCTTGCGAAGCGCGCGCACTTTCCATATCACCCGCTGCAACATGTCTGTATATATCGAGAAAATGCCGCGGCATAAAGTTGTAAGTTGTTCCTATACCTCCTGCCATGCCCATCGATAATCCAGCAACCAGCGCTTCATCAGGCCCATTGATAATTTGTGTGCCTGGTACACCACGAATTAGCCGTTCAGCGGAGAACAGATCCGGACTTGTGTGCTTCGAGCCAATGACGGTTGGAAGACTTAGTAATTCGATTTGTGCATCTAACGACAAACTAAACCCGGTCGTGTGCGGAGCATTGTAAAGCAACAAGGGCAAAGAACTGCGTGACGCAAGATCTTTATAATATTCGACCAGCTCAACCGACGAATACCGATAGTAGAAAGGTGGGGTCGACGATATAACGTCATATTCGGACGCAGCGGCATACTCAGCCAGAGTCCATGCATCCTGCGATGTAAGTGCGCCAACTTGCGCAATCAGCGTTGCCCGTTTGCGCGTTACATCGGCGACAAATTGCATGTATTCACGTCGCTCATCTAATGTCTGCAAATAGCCCTCTCCGGAGCTACCACAAACAAAGAATCCGTTGATGCCAACTTCGATGTGTCGTTCTATGAGTGCACGTGCTCGCTCAGAGTCCAGTTTTCCGTTTTTGTCGAACGGCGTGATCAATGCTACATAGATACCATTCAGTTTTTTTTCCGTGTACATAATTTTATACAACCCTCACAGCATTCGTATCAAGAAAAAGGCCCGGCAACCCAGGGGGGAGATTGCTGAGCCAAAAGTGTTGCCTAACAGTAGTTTCTAATGTCGAAACCTGCATATTTTGATAACTAAAAGCTAGTTTAACTGACTAGACATTCTTCAAATCTCTCGACCATTTCCTCGATATCATCCACCGTGTGGCTTGTGGAGACCGAGCATTGTTTAGTCGCTAAGGGGATAAAGTAAATGCCTTTTTGAATTAGCGCTTTGCGAACCTTGACGTCTAAAGTGAAATCATGATTCGTCAACAAGTCATGGAAATCGCTCGGCGCATGGTCCATAAAGTAAAATGAGAATGCCGATCCAAGTCGCGCCGTAGACGCCTCAATTCCCTTGCTGCGAAAAGCATTGTTCATTCCATCTTCCGCAAGCTTACCGAGCCTATCGAGGCGAGCGTATATTTCTTTGCCACGACTCTTGAGAATTTTCAATGTCGCTATTGCTGCGGACACGGCAGCAGGATGACCATTATATGTTCCGGCCAAAAGTGGCCGTTTGCTGAGATCTTCGGATGCAATCACGTCCATGAACTCTGCTTTGCCACCCAAAACCGAGATCGGAAACCCGTTCGCTATGGCCTTTCCGTACGTGACAAGATCGGGAGCCACGTTGCATAACTCTGCGTAACCGCCAAAAGAATGTCGAAATCCGGTTTTTACTTCGTCAAGTATTAGCAGGAATCCCATCTCATCCGCCAATTTTCGCAGCCCAGCGAGATACCCTTCATGAGGGCGAACCACACCGATATTTTGCAGTACCGGTTCTGTGATTACAGCGGCTATCGGATACTTCTCGCATATGAATTTCACCGACGCCAAGTCATTGTAGTTGACAATATGAACCAGCTTTTGCTTCTGAATAACCGTTCCAGAACCCAGAGGCCTGATCGGATATTCGCCAGGACTGACTCTCGGCCCAATTTCGTCGAGCTGATTAAAGACATTGCACGCTAACTCGTCCGAATTTCCATTGTAACCGCCCTGCATAACGATAAAGTGATCTCGCGAAGTTACGGCGCGGCTCAATTTTATTGCCAGTGCCGTCGCCTCGCTGCCCGTATTAAGCATAGTGGCTTTTTCAATATGGTCGATGTTTTCACAGAGAATTTGTGCAAGTTCAGTTTCCAGCTCGGTTGGACCCGACCCATATAGGCTAGATCCGCTATTCATGGTTTGCACGACCGCGTCGTTGATTTCACGATTATTGTGGCCCAACAAATACGGTCCGAAAGCCGCGTGAAAGTCCAAATACCGCTTGCCATTATGATCCCATAGGTACGCGCCATCTCCCTTCGCAAACGCTATTGATGGACTCACAAGTCGATTTAATGAGCTCACTCCTCCCGGAATGTATTGCAAGCTCCGTTCGTAGATGTCTATGGTTTCGCCCCAGTTTTCTGTTTGGTTGACAATTATAGGTCGACACTATAACGTTAAAGTAACACAGCGTAAATAGATTAATGCGAATGCCTTATTCAACATTCTCGGCACTTCATCCTTGAATTGCTGGCGGCTTCTGGGTGTAGTAACAGTGTTGCTATTCGCTGCATTGTTTGTGCCTGGAGAAAATGTTGCTGCTGCAGAAGACCCCGCAGCTGTTCGGGTAAATGCCGATTGGGATAGAATCGCTGATTTGCCAGCCATAGACGATCGTCTGAACTTGCTTGCACCTATCGGGGTTCACAATGACGCTCTTTTCGTTCTGCAATACCCATTTTCCAGCGACGAGAAAGGAGAATCGGTACCGGGAACCCTCAGAGTAGCAACACGCAAAGGCTCCCCGCTAGAAAGTGACTCTACCTCGGATGAGCTACCCCTTAGCTGGTATGAAAACAGCGACGTAATTCGAAATTTTCGAAGCGACGGTAGTTCAGTTAGCCACCCGCTGGGGGTTGTTACCCTCGCGACAGCGGACGACGGGGCGGAGCGGAGTGATGTATTCCTATCTAGCTGGGATAACAGTAGTAACTCCAGCTCCGTGGTCGAGCTTCCGCGACTCCCCAGCAAATCATTCAATGGTGGCATGGCTGTTTTGGATGA
>RCNB010000963.1_pt1 | contig 18526 bp, 16 predicted proteins | sample 2041321 | NCBI WGS metagenome assembly RCNB01 (sample SAMN09708232, study PRJNA481090) | Marine sediment metagenome, whole genome shotgun sequencing project. | reverse complement strand
TGACCGGTAGGATTACCGAAGACGTATATTTCGAGAAGCTCTTCGCGTCCATCGATTCGATGGACACGGAGAGCTTTATTGGTTTTATCCACGAAGACGCCACGTTTCGTTTTGGTTCTTCGCCGGCCGTAAAGGGGCACGCGGAAATTCGCGCGGCGGTTGGGGGTTTTTTCTCATCGATCGCGGGACTAAGACATGACTTACAGCGTCTTGTTATTGACGGCAACGCCGTCGTTTACGAGGGCGAGGTTACTTACACCCGGCACGACGATAGCGTTATTACCTTACCCTTCGCCAATAGTTTCGAAGTCGACGACGGCTTAATTTCACTGTATCGCATCTATATCGACATCGGTCCTCTCTTCGCCGAATAGTAACTGCGGTAAACCCGGATACCAAGTCAGCCACGATTGAAATATTAGAGACCATAGATTTGCTTTCTTTATAGTGACTTACTGGATCTAACATGCAGACCCGCCAGCGCTCCGCGAGCCGCCGCCTTTCTGGGCCGCGTTACCTACATTTTTGGCTGGCCTTAGTCACTGCGATTTTCTGTTTCGCGGCTACTCCTGCCCTCGCTCAGGATAACGAAAAGTGTTTCGACTGCCACTCCGACGAAGAGCTCGAGGGCACCTTTGCGGGTGAGGAAATGTTCATGTTTGTGGCAGAGGATGCCTACGCGACATCGATTCACGGCGATATGGCCTGCATCGAGTGCCACAAAGATATAGATCCGAAAAGGCGCCGACATTCTACGCGCAAGGATCTCGAACGTGCTGACTGTAGCGGTTGTCACAAGACTGAGGCGGCAGCGCACAATGACAGCCTGCATGGAGTGGCCGCAACAGGCGGCGACCCACTTGCCCCGCTCTGCGCGGATTGCCACGGTAATCACGACATTCTTCCCTCAACGGATCCCGACGCACCGACGGCGGTCATGAACATACCGGTGCTGTGCGGAAACTGTCATCGTGAAGGTTCCCCTGTATCGCGAACACACGATATCTCTCAGGACAATATCCTGGAGAACTATTCGATGAGTATTCATGGTAAAGGCCTGTTCGAGCAGGGTCTTACCGTCACGGCTGTCTGCACCTCCTGTCACACGGCGCATGAAATTCTGCCACACACTGATGAACGGTCGAGCATTCACCCTGACAATGTCGCGAATACGTGCACCTCGTGCCACGGGCAAATTGAGCGCGTGCACCGAAAAGTGATCGAAGGCAATTTGTGGGAAGAAGATCCGGGCAAGATACCCGTCTGCGTCGATTGCCACGCGCCACACAAGATTCGGAGTGTTTTCTACCCGGATGGCCTGGCCGACAAGGACTGCCTGACCTGCCACAGCGATCCTGATTTGACGATGATGAGGAAAGGGGAAACCGTCAACCTCTTCGTCGACGAAAATGCTCACGAGAATTCGATGCATGCAGACACTGCCTGCGCACAATGCCACACGGACGTGACGGTCGCACAGGAACGCGCCTGCGAAACAGTGCAGTCAGCCGTGGATTGCAGTATATGTCACGCTGAGCAGGTCACCGAGTATCAGGCCAGTACGCACGGAACCTTGTTTGCAGAAGACGATCGGGATGCACCATCGTGTCAGGACTGTCATGCGAAACACGCTGTGCTCGGCAGCGAACAGCCAGAGTCGCCGACGTACCCTCGTAATGTCCCCACTCTGTGTGGCGAGTGTCACCGTATCGGCGAGCAAGCCGCGACTCGGATCGAGGCCGAGGTGGATGACATCGTGGGCAGCTACGAAGATAGCGTCCATGGCCGTGCCTTGATCGATAGCGGCCTTATCGTGTCGGCAACCTGTGCAGATTGCCACGGCGCACACTCTGAACTCCCGCCGGATGATCCGGCGTCCAGAGTGAGTCCCGACAACATCGCCGGCACTTGCGGTACTTGTCACCACGGAATCGAGGAAGAATTCCGGACCAGTATCCACTGGTCTGCCGACCCGGATCCCGATAAGGAATACCCGACCTGCGAGGACTGTCATGCCTCGCACACGATTTCACGCACGGAGCAGCCGGGATTTCGGACGCAAATGATGGAACAGTGCGGACGATGTCACGTTGATGAGACGGAAACGTTTTTCGACACGTTCCATGGCAAGGTTTCGCGACTGGGCGCAGAGGCGGTAGCGAAGTGCTACGACTGCCATGGCACGCATGACATTCTGAGTCCGACTGACCCCGCTTCGCGGCTTAGCCGCGATAACGTGGTTGAGACTTGCGGTCAGTGTCACGAAGGTTCGCATCGACGTTTCGCGGGCTATCTGACCCATGCGACGCATCATGACCGCGACACCTACCCATGGCTATTCTGGTCCTTCTGGGGCATGACTGCGCTGCTGGTGGGTACCTTGTCCTTAGCTCTGTTTCACACGCTGGCATGGGTCACGCGGCTATTCCTGAGTCGCGACGAGTGGCAAGCGCATAAGGCTCGGGCCCGCACCCCCAGCAAAGCGAAAGTCTACCGCCGCTTCACTCGTATCCAGCGCATCATGCACATCATAATGATGATCAGCTTCTTCACACTGGCGTTGACCGGCATGGCGTTGAAGTTTTCCTACATGGGCTGGGCACAATTCGTTTCCCGGTTCCTGGGCGGATTCGACAGCATGGGATTCCAGCACCGCGTCGGTGCCGTCGCGTTGGGCGTTGTCGCAATCTTGCATATCACAGACATACTTCGTCACAAGAAAGCCGTGCAACAGACCTGGCTGCAGATCATTTCCGGACCGAACTCGATTCTGTTCAATGGTCGCGACCTGCGGGAGTTTATTCAATCCATGAAGTGGTTCTTCGGCATTGGTCCCCGTCCAAATTATGGCCGTTACACGTATTGGGAGAAGTTTGACTACTTCGCCGTGGCCTGGGGTATTGCCATTATTGGTACGACCGGGCTGGTGCTCTGGTTCCCGGAATTCTTCACGCACCTGGTGCCGGGCTGGGCGATCAACGTTGCGACGATCATCCATAGCGACGAGGCATTACTCGCCGTTGGCTTCATTTTCACTATCCACTTCTTCAATACGCACTTCCGGCCTGACAAGTTCCCCATGGACCCTGTGGTATTCACTGGACAGGTTCCTCTGGAAGAACTGAAATACGACAAGCCTGGCGAGTACGAGGCGATGGTGGAATCCGGTGAACTTGAGGAACATCTTGAGGACCCATATCCGCCGGCCAAGGAGCGTAGCGTGAAGATATTTGGCATGCTGGCGCTGACCTTCGGCCTGGTTCTGTTGAGCCTGATCGTTTACACCATGCTGTTCGGCTATCGATGAGGTTAGGCGAAACAAAGACCTGAGATCACTACAATGCGAAAATTCCTTGCCGTCGTACTCACCTGCCTGCCGCTAATGTCGTTAGGGGCCGACACCGAGGTCGAGCATCCCTGCAATGACTGCCATGAAGTCGATGTGGTGCTCTTTGAGAGTACGCCACACGGCGCGACGGAATGCCTCGACTGCCATGTTGGCGGCGACCGCCGGCACCGCCGTGGTCTGGATCCGGTGGAATGCGGGGATTGTCATGGCGAGATTGTCGATGAGCAGAGAGTGAGCGTGCATGGTGCCGAAGGCGTGCAACGCATCCCCGGAATGGAGCTTCCCGCTTGTTCGAGCTGTCATGGCGACATGCATAGCTTGACGCCCGGAACTGAATCGTCGTCGATGGTTCACGCAAGCCGCCAGGGAGAAACCTGTGGGCTCTGCCATGGCAGTGGGCAGCCCGCACCGGCAGGCGTCCGTACCCTTCGTCCTATTGAGGCCTACACGGCCAGTGTGCATGCTGCCGCAGTGGCGAACGGCGATCACGGTGCGAGTTGCAGCGACTGCCATTCAGCCCACTCGCCTTTGCCAGCGGCGGATCCTGCCTCTTCAATCCACCGTTCGAATGTGCCAGGTACGTGCGGCACCTGTCATGCTGACATCGCGGCTCAGTTCGAGCAGAGCATTCATGGGTTGGCGGCAGCCAACGGGGTCAGCGACTCGCCCGTTTGCACGGATTGTCACGGCGAGCATCGCATTCTTGGAGTGGCTGCGGAGGGCTCACCCGTATCGGCATCCAATATTCCGATCCGCATCTGCGGTCCCTGTCATTCAGATGTGCGACTGGGCGAGAAATACGGTCTGGCCGCTGGTCAGGTTCCCTCTTATGAGGACAGTTTCCATGGCCTGGCTGCCCGCGGCGGCGTGCTGCAAGTGGCGAACTGTGCGAGTTGCCACGGTGTGCATAATATTCTGCCTTCCAGTGACGCAGGCTCACATATCCATCCGGACAATCTGGCGGACACTTGCGGCAAATGTCACGTGGGAGCCGGTAGCCGATTTGCCATCGGCCCTGTTCACGTGGTGGCGGACGAGACACCCAACATCGTCGCGCACTGGATACGGCTCATCTACATTCCGCTGATCTGGATCACCGTGATTTTCATGCTGCTGCATAACCTGATCGATTTGATCAAGAAGACGCGATCTTCGACGCCACGTCTGCGCAGACCACCGCAACACCGTGCGATCAAACAACGAATGTCAGTGCCATTCAGGCTCGCTCACGGTGTGGCTGCCGTGAGCTTCATGTTGCTGGTGTTCACTGGTTTTGCGTTGACGTACCCCGAAAGCTGGTGGGCAGGGCTGCTGCAGTTCGCGGGCGGCGAATTCCGCGGACTGTTTCACCGCATTGGAGCTGTCGGTCTGATCGGCGCCTGTTTCTTCCACTTCGCTCATCTTGCCGTCAGTGCACGTGCTCGACGCCAGATCGCTGCGATGCTTCCGGGAATTGCAGACTTCAAAGAGTTCTCTCACCGGATTGGATACAACCTTGGGCGCCGGGCGGAGCCCCCGGCACCGGTGCGCGTTGGCTATGTCGAGAAGATCGAATACTGGGCTGCACTCTGGGGTACGGTTGTCACAGCCATTACGGGATTGCTGTTGTGGTTCGAGAACTTCACCCTGACCTGGCTTCCGGGTTGGGTGCCTGAGGCGGCCACGGTCCTGCATTTTCTTGAGGCAATTCTGGCAGCGCTGGCTATCGCCATCTGGCACTTCTACTTTGTCATTTTCGATCCGGCAGTGTATCCGATGGATATGACCTGGTTGACGGGGAAACCGCCCTTCTCAAGGGCTGAAGAACGAGGTGAGGTCATTGAAGAGGATTCGCCGAACGACTCGGGCTAAGGGTTTGCAGCGAAAAACGATTGCGGAAAACCCGGATATCAAGTTCGCCACCGATGGACACTAATGTGTTCATCGGAAAGGTGCCGATTAGACTATTCACAGCTAATAAAATGAAAAATAATCGGGGAACCTGACCGCAGTCGAGGAAGACCATGTTCAAGAGTTTTTTTGCGTCCATAACGCAAAACGCGATCAGCCTGATCGGTACCGCACTCGCGCTCGCGAGCCTGGTGCTCATTCTGAGTCTGTTCCTGATGCAGCAGTTTGGTTTCGAGGGCGGACCGTATCTGGGCATCCTGACCTTCCTGATTTTGCCGGCGATTTTCGCACTCGGGCTGTTTCTGATTCCGGTTGGTGCGGTATTGCGCCGCCGAAAATTGCGCAAGACGCCTGGCGGCGAAGAGGCCTTGTCTCTGCCGGTATACGACCTGAACGTGCCCAGGACACGCCATTGGTTGTTAATTTTCCTCGGCGTGACGATGGTCAATATCATCATCCTCGCCGGCGCAACCTACAAGGGTGTCGAGGTCATGGAGTCGGTCGAGTTTTGCGGTATGGCATGCCACGCCGTGATGGAGCCCGAACATACGGCGCATCAACGATCACCCCACTCGCGAGTCAGTTGCGCCGATTGTCACATTGGCCCGGGAGCGGATTGGTTCGTGAAGTCCAAACTGGATGGCGCCTGGCAATTAGTTGCGGTGACGTTTGATATTTACCCGCGCCCGATTCCGACGCCTTTGCATGACTTGCGACCGGCCCGGGATACTTGCGAGCAATGCCACTGGCCGACCAAGTTTGTCGGTGACAAGCTATCGGTGATCAAGAGCTACAAAGAAGACGAGAAGAATACGGAGCTCACTACGGCACTGCTCCTGCGAGTTGGCGGTGCAGGGGGGGTCGGTTCGACAGGCATTCACTGGCACGTCGATCCGGACGTATCAATTCGATATCGCTCTGACGAGACCCGCGAAGAGATTTACGAAGTGGAGCTCACGAATGTCGATGGTTCAGTTACTCAGTACAGCGACAGGAAAGCGCCCGAAGAAGGTGGCGTCTGGCGATCGATGGATTGTGTCGATTGCCACAACCGGCCGAGTCATATTTATCAGCCACCGGACAAGGAAATCGACAGGGCAATCAATTCTGGCCTGATCGACCGAACACTGCCGTTCGTGAAACGCGAAGGCTTGCGCATTATTGATGCGGAGTACGATTCGCACGAGGTCGCGAGAGAGGTGATTGCGGACGAACTAACGGCTTACTATGCCGAGAATTACCCGGACACTGCCGTCGAGAGTTCCGACGCTATCAGCGCGGCCGCGGATACGCTGGGCGACATTTATTCTGTGAACGTTTTTCCGCAAATGAAAGTCTGGTGGAATACCTATCCGAATCATATCGGTCACGATAAGTCGCCGGGTTGCTACCGTTGTCACAAAAAGAGCATGAGAACGGCCGAGCGTGTTTCGATCTCCAAAGATTGTGATACCTGTCATGTGCTGTTGGCGGAAGAAGAAGAGAATCCGGAAATCATGACAATCTTGAACCCGGACTGACGTGAAGACGTCAATGCGCTCAGCGATTGACGCCGACCGCCGCCAGATCCTCTACGAGTTAATCAGCGGCGGCACGGGTATGGTGCTGGCGCTATTCATGTGGGGACACGTCATTCTCGTCGGTTCAATTTTGACCGGTGAACGTGGTTTCGACTGGATGGCGACGATGCTAGAGGAGTACTACATCGCGCAGCCGACGGTTGCTGCCGTTTTCGCGTTGTTCATCGTTCACGCGATTTTCGCATCGCGAAAGATTCCGGCACAGTTGCAGGAACGCCGCCGCATGATCGAATTGGCCAAAGGTCTGAAGCGTTCGGGCAGTGAGAGCGTTCCGACGCGTCGCGACAATTCGCCTTTTGTTCCACACCTGGAATCGATGCTTTGGATCTGGCAGGTCCGGACCGGCATGATTATTCTGGTACTTGGCAGTTTTCATCTGATTCTCATCGGTGTCGATATATTTACGCCGCTTTTCGGCCAATACGCAGGTATCGAGTCAGCGACGAGTTTGTCGCGCGTTGCCGCTGGCTTGTGGCTGCCTTACTCCATTCTATTGCTCTGCGTTGAGTTTCACGCGAGTGTTGGACTCTATCGCTTTGCGGTGAAGTGGGGCGCTGGTTTCCTGCCACATCGGCGGACTATGCACCGGATTGAACAAGTCATTTTCTGGCTGGTACTTGGCCTCGGAACGTTAACGTTGCTGGTGCTCGCTGGCTGGCTATCTCCGCCGCTGGAATTCTTGCTCAGCGGGGGTTCCCCATGACGCCGCAGCTGATAACGACCGACGTACTTGTTATTGGTGGCGGTCTGGCCGGAGAGCGTTGCGCTATCGAAGCCGCAGCGGCCGGTCAGGAAGCGTTGATCCTGTCGCTGGTTCCGCCAAGGCGAAGCCATAGTTGTGCCGCTCAGGGCGGTATGCAGGCGGCGCTGGGAAACTGCGTCAAGGCAGAAGGTGATAGTCCGCACGTGCATTTTCTCGATACGGTGCGTGGCTCCGATTGGGGCGCTGATCAGGAAGTCGCGAGCATATTTGCGGAAGAAGCGCCGGTCGCGGTGCGCGAACTGGCGCACTTTGGTGTTCCCTGGTCGCGCGTACGCGGTGGAAAGAACAAGTACTTCATTAAGGGAGAGTCTGTCGAAATTGAAGAGCGACTCGAGAACGACGGACTTATTACACATCGCGATTTCGGCGGCACCGCGAAATGGCGTGCCTGTTACGCTGCAGCCGGAACCGGACATGCAGCTTTGTACGCGGTGGATAGCGAGGTTGTTCGACTCGGTATAAGCGTTCGTGATCGTGTCGAAGTGGTCTCACTGATCCACGACGGCAGTCGGTGCAGCGGCGTTGTCGCGCGTTGCCTGAGAACCGGAAAACAATTCGCGGTCATGGCAAAAGCGACCGTGATCGCAACCGGTGGTTATGGGCGCATCTACGGCGGTTACACGACGAATGCGACGATCAACTATGGCGATGGTGCAGCACTTGCGTTGAACACGGGCATCGTCCCGCTCGGCAATATGGAAGCGGTGCAATTTCATCCGACGGCTCTGTCACCGAGCGGCATTCTCATTACCGAAGGCTGTCGAGGTGACGGTGGATACCTGCTCGACAAGAACCTGAAGCGCTTCATGGTTGAGGCGGAACCTGAAAAGCAGGAGCTGGCCAGTCGCGATGTCGTGTCCCGGCATATGATGCAGTGCATTCAGGACGGTAACGGAGTCGACTCACCGAACGGCCGTCATTTGTGGCTGGACATTCGCCATCTGGGTGAGAAACACCTGACGACCAAGTTGCTTGAGGTCTTTGATATCTGCCGTGATTTTGCCGGTATTAATCCTGCACATGACCTGATTCCTGTGCGCCCGACTCAACATTACTCAATGGGCGGTGTTCGCGTTAACAAAGACGGCGAAGCCTACGGCCTTGCAGGACTCTACGCGGTCGGTGAAGCAGCCTGCTGGGATATGCACGGCTTCAATCGACTCGGCGGAAACAGCCTGGCTGAGACGTTGGTCGCGGGGCGTGTCGTTGGAGCTCGGGTTGCCGAATATGCCTCGGGCGCCACTTTGCAGGCGAATACGGCGCTGGCTTTCGATGCGCTCGGCGCAGCCAAGCAGGACGCGGACGCATGGTTGGTGCGAGAAGGCAACGGCCGAAGTGTTTACGAAATACGAGACGCGCTTGGCGAAATCATGATTACCAAGGTCGGCATTTTTAGAAACGGCGCGGACCTTGAATCGGCGGTGGATGACATCCAGGGACTGATCGACGAGTGCTCTCACGCCGTATTACGGCACAAAGGGCCGGGTGCCAATCCGGAACTGGCCTTTGCATTGCGACTCCCGGGCATGTTGCGTCTTGCCATGACCGTTGCTGCGGGTGCGTTGGCTCGGGCTGAGAGTCGCGGTGCACATTTCCGTACCGACTTTCCATTGCGCAATGACCGCGACTGGTTGAATCGAACGTTGGTACGCTGGCAGCCAGATGCGACAGCACCGACCCTGAGCTATGAGCCTGTTGGCTTGATCGACCTGCCACCGGGGCATCGCGGCTACGGCAGCGATGAACGTATTGAGATGGAAGCGACTATTGATGCTCACAACGCTTCTGTCGTCGATGCTCAGCAACGCGAAGGCCGTCTGGCAAGCGTTGACCCGATGGGCAGTCGCTTACACGACTCGAATAGAGAGGCAGAATGACCGACAGCGCAGACAAAACAGCCCGGCGACTACGATTCGAGATTTTTCGATTCAATCCGGAAGATGCAGCGTCAGAACCGCATATCGATACTTTCGAAATCGACGAAAGACCGTACATGACGCTGTACATGGCGCTTAGCGAAATTCGCGAAACACAGGATTCCGGTCTGCAATTTGATTTCGCGTGCCGCTCTGCGATTTGCGGGTCGTGCGGCATGATGGTCAACGGACGACCTGCACTGGGATGTCGAACCCTGACGCGTGATTTGCCGGAAACTATTCGTTTACACCCGTTGCCGGCTTTCAAACTCATCGGTGATCTGTCGGTCGATACCGGCACCTGGTTCCGAGAAATGGCGGAGCGAACAGAGGCCTGGATACATGAGCAGCTTCCGTTCGATCCTGACGGGCCCGAGGAGCGCATGAGTGACGATATCGCGGCCGCAATCTACGAAGGTGATCGTTGTATCGAATGCGGTTGCTGCGTTGCATCCTGCGGCGTAGCGAACGTCAATTCGGAGTTCTTGGCAGCCGCCGGTCTGAACAGGGTTGCACGTTTCATGATGGATCCGCGTGACGGGCGTAGCGATGCGGACTGGTTCGATGTCGTTGCGGGGGAACAGGGCGTGTTTGGTTGCGTCGGGCTGATGGCCTGTGCCGATGTCTGCCCCAAGGAATTGCCACTGCTTGATGTCTACGCTTACCTGCGCAGGCGCACGCTGGGGTCGAAGCTCGCGAAAGACTAGTGAGTCGCCAGGTACTCGAGAGCTCGTAATACGTCGCGTCGACTGATCTGTCCGATCAGACGGTTGTTTTGGACAACCGGGAAACGGCGATATTTTGATTCTACGAATTCCTGCGCGAGATCAATAATACTCATCTCGCCATCGACCGTTTTAACACCGTCGCTCATGAAATCCGACACCGGCCCGCCCCAGTCACCGTGGTAACCCGCTTGCAGTGCAACCTTCATACAGTCGAGTTCGGACAGCATGCCGACGAGGTTGCCAGAGTCATCCACAACCGGAGCACCCGCGATGCGATGCTTGACCAGTTCGTGAACAGCGTCGAGTACGTCCGTTTCGGGTTTGAAAGTCACGAGAGACTTGGCCATGTAGTCTTTCACCAGAACTGACTTGCTAATCATTGTTGCTCTCCTCGGCGCTTCCCCTTGCCTTTCTTGCAGTTGCCACTGCCACTGCACAGCTCGCATCGGCCGCCATTGAGACCGCCGCAGCTACCGCTGATCGCGCGTCGGCCGTTCATTACCCCGACACTCATGCCCGCGATCACGAGCAGTATGACGACGAAGCTCATTGTGAATGTCAGTATGACAGTGTTCATTGTTGTCTCAGCTTTTCAAATTCGGATGTTAGCTTTTCTTCCGTTCCGTTATCGGATCTTACGAGAAAATAGGCGGCGATCTTCAATTTTTCAGCCAGTGCGTAGCCATCATCAGCACCGAGTACCAGTAGTGCGGTCGCCATCGCATCGGCGTAAGCGGTCGTCGTGCTGACAACCGTGACCCCGGTTAGTGAATGACTGATGGGCCGACCTGTTCTCGGATCGATCGTGTGAGAATAGCGTTGCCCGTCATGCTCATAGAAGTTTCGGTAGTCGCCCGAGCTTGCGACCGAGGCGTTTGTTAATCGCACTGGCGCATACTGCATATCGTTGTTATTAAGTGGTTTTTCGACCGCAATATTAAATTTCTCGCGCGCCGGGTTATGGCCCTTCAAACGCAACTCACCGCCGATTTCGACGAGGTAATTCTCGAAATGTTCGGCATCCAGCAGGTCGGCGACCTCGTCAACAGCGTAGCCTTTTGCCCAGCCGGACAAGTCAACGTACATGCCGGCCGATGTCTTTCGGAGCGAGCCGAAGTCACAATCGGTTTCCAGCTTTTCATAACCGACCGTCGCTTGCGCCGCGATGATCTCTTCATTCGTTGGCAGTTCGTTCGTCATGTTCGTTGGGCCAAACCCCCACAAATTAACGAGCGGTCCTACGGTGATGTCAAAGGCACCCTTTGTCAGAAAGCTGACATCAAGTGCTGCGACAACCATGTGACAAAATTCCGGTTTTACTTTTATCCAGTCGACAGACGGGTCGGCATTGAACTGTGATAACTCGGACTCGCTACGATAGGTCGATGCGATGTCCTCGACATGCTCGAGTCGTTCGTAAATACGGGTTTGCAGTGCGTCGAAATCTGTATCGATCGGCGGCGCTACGAGAGTGACGTTGAACGTCGTTCCCATCGTGTCGCCGCTGAGATCGTAAGTTGGCAGCTGATTCTTTTCGCTGCAGGCAACAGCAAGAACCAATGCCAGAAAAAGAAAGCACCGGACTCGCACGGTCACCCGCCGAAATCGTCGAGCATAATATTTTCTTTTTGGACGCCGAGACTATCCAGCATTTTTATGACGGCTCCGTTCATCATGGGCGGGCCGCAAAGATAGTACTCGCAATCCTCGGGGGCCGGATGATTTGCGAGATATTCGTCGAGAAGTACTTTGTGAATGAAGCCCGTGTAACCAGTCCAGTTATCCTCGGGCTGTGGCTCGGACATTGCCAGGTTCCATTGGAAGTTGTCATTGTCAGCCGCGAGCTTGTCAAACTCGTCGTTATAAAAAACTTCCTTTAGACTGCGCGCCCCGTACCAGAAGGACATTTTCCGCTCGCTGTGCCGACGCTTGAGCTGATCGAAAATATGCGCTCGCATCGGAGCCATACCAGCGCCGCCGCCAATGAAGACCATTTCGTTATCGGTTTCTTTGGCGAAGAACTCGCCGTAAGGTCCGGATACGATGACTTTGTCGCCGGGTTTCAGATTGAAGATGAAGGACGACATGATTCCGGGCGGTATGGAATCATCTGCACCCGGCGGTGGCGTCGCGATTCTCACGTTGAGCTTAATGACATCTTTTTCCAAAGGAAAACTAGCCATCGAATAGGCACGCGACTCGGTTTTCTTGACATGCGATTCATAGCGCCACACTTTGAAACGGTCCCATTCATCGCGATACCGTTCATCGATATCAAAATCGGTGAATTTCAGATCATGCGGCGGGCAATCGATCTGAATGTAGCCGCCGGCGCGGAAGTCCAGCTCCTCACCGTCCGGTAACGCCAGCACCAGCTCCTTGATGAAGCTCGCGACATTGCTATTCGACTTTACTGTGCATTCATAGCGTTTGACGCCGAAGACTTCGTCGGGCACCTGCACCTGCATGTCCTGTTTTACCGCGACCTGACAGGATAACCGGTAATGCTCAGCGGCCTCACGCTTATTCAGTAAGGAAGTTTCGGTCGGCAGGATTGCACCGCCGCCGGAAATAACACGAACACGACACTGCCCACAGGTTCCGCCGCCGCCGCAGGCCGATGGCACGAACAAGTCTGCATCCGCCAGGCCTTGCATCAGTTTTCCGCCGACAGGGAGTTTGAGATTCATCTCGTCATTGACCGTGACGTTTACCGAACCGCTGGCGACGAGTTTTGATCGTGCCACGAGGATGACGAAGACAAGCATGAGGATAATGGCCGTAAATAGTCCGACGCCAAGCAGGACTTCGAGTACGACTGCATTGTTGATGTTCACAGCTGAATTCCCGAGAAGCCCATGAAGCCCAGTGACATCAGGCCAACGATGATGAAGGTAATTCCCAAACCCTGCAGACCGTCCGGGACATCACTGTATTTGAGCTTTTCACGAATGCCGGCCAGTGCAATCAGGGCAATAGCCCAACCCGCACCACTGCCGATGCCGTAAACGATGCTCTCACCGAAATCGTAATGACGTTCGACCATGAATAACGTGCCACCAAGAATGGCGCAGTTCACTGTAATCAACGGCAGGAATATCCCCAGCGCGTTGTAGAGTTTTGGAAAGTAGCGATCCAGCGTCATCTCTAGTATCTGCACCAGCGCTGCAATGACGCCGATGTAGGTGACGAGACCCAGGAAGCTCAGATCAACGTCCGGCAATCCTGCCCAGGCAAGCGCTCCAGGGGCGAGCAGATACGCGTAAATCAGATAGTTAACAGGGACCGTAATGACCTGCACCGCGACAACAGCGACGCCCAGTCCAATCGCGGTTTCCACGCGTTTCGAAACAGCAAGAAACGTACACATGCCGAGGAAGAACGCGAGCGCAAGGTTTTCGACAAATGCCGCTTTGATAAATAGATTGACGTAGGCTTCCATTAGTAAACGTCCGTCCGATGTACTTCATGAATCTGGTAGTCGGGCTTCTCAACCTGTTGTGTTCGCCAGGTACGAATACCCCAGATCAGTAAGCCGATGATGAAAAACGCGCTCGGCGGCAGCAGCATCAAACCGTTCGCCGGATACCAGCCGCCGTTCTGTGTTAGCTCGAGTATCGGATAACCCAGGAGCGTGCCAGCACCAAACAATTCACGGAGCGTCGCAACAGCGATCAGGATCAGGCTGTAGCCCAATCCATTGCCAAGACCGTCGAGGAAACTGAGGCCGACCGGGTTCTTCATCGCAAAGGCTTCGGCACGACCCAGAACAATACAGTTGGTGATAATCAAGCCGACAAAGACCGACAACTGTTTGCTGGTTTCGAACGCGTAGGCGCGCAGTAATTGATCGGTCAGGATCACGAGTGATGCAATGATCGTCATTTGGACGATGATGCGAATGTTGTTCGGAATACGATTGCGAATAAGGCTGATAGCCGCACTGGACAACGTAATAACACTGATTAAGGCGACACACATCAATAGAGCGGGCAGCAGCGCGGTGGTTACGGCGAGTGCCGAGCAGATACCGAGCATCTGCAAGGTCACCGGATTGTCGTCGATCAAGGGGTCGACTACGACTTTTCGAATGTCGCTCATCGGAAGGTCTCCAGATAGGGCCCAAAGCCCTCGGGGCCAGCCCAGTGTCGGACGAGTTTTGTGACACCGTTGCCGGTCAGTGTGGCACCGGCGAGGCCATCAACCTGGTACGCGGCATCCGGATTGGCATCTCGTTGAACGAATCCGCGAACGACTTCAATACGTGGTGTTCCGTCATCACCGTAGAGTTTTTTGTCAACCCAGAGTTTTCGCCAGTCCGCTTTGTCGATCTGATCGCCCAAACCGGGGGTTTCAGCGTGTTCGTAGAAGCGAATACCTTTTACGGTGTTGCCGTCGGGAGCGAGCGAAATGTAACCACGCATGGTCGACCATAGGCCGGGACCACTAATGGGCAAGATGATTTGCTGCACTTTGCCCGCGTCCTTCGCGAGATAAACCTCGACGGATTCGCCGTTTGCAAGATCGACATTTGCAGGCTCGACCGTTGCAAATAATTCCGCAATAGTTGCACCGGGCTTCATAAGATCCGCAACTTCGAGAATGATTCGCTGCCGGTATTCTTCCTGGTTCTTCAATTGCACGGGCTTCAGAACGATGGCCGCACTGGCGACCAAAATTGAGCAAATCAGACTGAGCCCAATCGCTACGAAGAGCGTGTTCGAGATGCTGTCGCGATCGAATGTCTTTTTATCAGGCATTGCGTTTTTTCCTCCGCCTGACGTTCGTTTGTATAACGAAGTGATCAATAACCGGCGCAAAGATGTTGGCAAACAGAATCGCCAGCATGATGCCTTCGGGGAAAGCCGGGTTAATCACTCTGATCAACCAGGTCATGAATCCAATGAGGAGGCCGAAGACCCATTTGCCCGCGTTAGTCTGCGCGGCGCTGACAGGATCGGTCGCCATGAATATTGCACCGAATGCGAAGCCGCCCACGACCAAATGCCAATGCCAGGGCATTGACATCATGGGGTTCGCGCTTTCGCCACTGAACAACAGGGACGGAATAATCAGTCCGAGGAACACGGCAGTCATAATTCGCCATGAGGCGATACGCGTGAAGATCAGGAACGCCGCGCCCAGCAAGCAGGCGATGGTCGACGTTTCACCGAGGGAGCCCTGCATCTGTCCGAGAAAGGCTTGCGACCAGGTCAGTCCGCTGGCCATCACACCGGACATACCTTCGGTTGCACTGATGCCCAAGGCGGTGGCGCCGCTAAAGCCATCGACGGCGGTCCAGACAGCATCGCCGGAAATCTGCACCGGGTAGGCGAAGTAGAGGAATGCTCGGCCGACGAGGGCCGGATTCAGGAAATTCTTGCCTGTACCGCCGAAGACTTCCTTGCCAATCACCACTCCGAAACTGATACCAATTGCGACCTGCCAAAGGGGGATGGTGGCAGGCAAGATCAGCGTATAGAGCAGTGATGTGACAAAGAAGCCTTCATTGATTTCATGATTCCTGACGCCGGAAAACAAGACCTCCCAAAAGCCACCGGCAGCCATCGTGACGGCATAGATCGGCAGCAGGTAGAGCAGGCCCTGTGCGAAGCAATCGTAGAAACTCTGTGGGTCGTAGCCGGCGCCCATAAGCGGCAATACAACGCCGCGCCAGCCCTCAATCCCGGAGATACCCATCGCGGCCATGGCCGTATTTGCCTGGAAGCCGGCGTTCCACATACCGACGAGCGCGCAGGGCGTAACAGCAAACACCACGAGAATCATGACGCGTTTCAGGTCCAGAGCATCCCGGACATGCAAAGAGCCGCGCGAGATATCCGGTGCCGAGTAAAACAGCGTGTCGACCATCTCGAACAGCGCATAAAATTTCTCATAGCGACCGCCAGGAATAAACAGCGGTTCCATCCGGTCCAGCATTTTCCGCAATCGCTTCATCAGCCGTTGACCTCTATTTCTCTGAGGTTTTTGCGCAGGTGCTTCCCGTATTCGTATTTACCGTTGCAGACGAAGGAGCACAGCGCGAGATCTTCCTCAGCCAGTTCAAGACACCCCAGATCGCGCGCTGTATCCGTATCGCGAACCAGCAGGGCCTTCAATAATGGCGTCGGTAGAATATCCAGCGGCATAACCTCCTCGAAACTGCCGATGGAGACCATCGCTCGAGGACTGCCGTTTTGCGTTGTCGTCAATGGAAACGTGTCTGCTCTGAAGAGATTCCCTGCGAAGGCCCTTGCGGCCGAATATTTTCCAATGCCCGGTCGCATGAACGAGAGGAACTCGCGTGGTTCGCCTTCTTGCAGGACCGTAATTTGATTATCGTAACGCCCGAGCCACGCGGCCCAACCGGATGCGCGATGGCCACTGAGTACGGAACCGGAAACAATTCTGACGGCAGAGCCCTCGATTTCCCCATCGACGAGCTCGGCGATATTGGCACCCAAACGAGTCGTGACGAGTCGTGGTCGAGAAACAGCGGGACCGCCGAGAGAAACGACGCGTTCGACCGCCAGGCGACCGGTGGAAAACAATTTCCCAATCGCGATGACATCCTGGTACCCAATCTGCCAGACGACTCGCGCCTCGCTGACAGGTTCGAGAAAGTGGATGTGCGTACCTGCAAGTCCTGCGGGGTGTGGCCCTGCGAACTGACTTGACTGAATTTTTTCGTCGTCCGGGCAGGGAATCGAGCTGCCTGGCGCGGTGCAGACGTGCACATTTCCATCGGTCAGCTTCGCAATAATCTGCAGGCCCTGAACAAATGCATCGCTGTCGCGCTGCACAATCACATCAGGATTCGCTGCCAGCGGATTGGTGTTGATAGCAGTCACGAAAACCGCGGCCGGCCTGTCGTTTGGCGCTGGGATCTTGCTAAACGGTCGAGTGCGAAAAGCGGTCCATAAACCGGATGCAAGCAGATTATTCTGTACGTCATCCGGGTTAATGTTCTGCAGCTCGTCTGCGGAATAGCGCGTAAAACGATCTTCACCATCGCCTTCGAGCGCAATCACGACTGATTGTAGAACGCGTCGCTCGCCGCGATTGATGGCAGTGACAGTGCCGCTACCCGGCGACGTAAACACGACCCCCGGATTTTCCTTGTCCTTAAATAGTGCCTGACCGAGATTAACGGTATCGCCGACAGCAACCAGCATGCCCGGTTTCAGGTCGACAGTGTCCGGGCCAAGCAGAGCAACGGTCGACACGGTGGCGCCGGCCGAAACTTCCTGTAACGGAGACCCCGATATCGGGATATCGAGTCCTTTCTTTATTTTAAAAAGCAATTTTGAATACCACGCATCCAGCGAGCCAAATACAACCAATCGTATGTATCCCCAGTGTTGATTCGATTGCCTGAGTCATGGCGGGCCGATCAGCGACGCCAACGCGGATCGCGGCAGAAGCGCGCCAGGCAAGAAACAGTAAAGCGGCAGGAACGATTGGCGCAGCGACAGGCAATGCCTGTTGAATCGTCAAATAGCCAATGATGACTGCGCCAGCCGCATTCATAGTGAAGTAAAGCCGCGAGGTTGCTACCAATCCAAAACGCACTGGCAGCGTGTTCTTTCCAGTGGCGGCATCAGGTTCGACGTCAGGGACTTCGTTGATGAGCAGGATGGCGCCGACCCAGATGCTAACCGGCAGCGAAAACAGCACCAGTGCCGTGTCTATTGAAGCGCCCTGAAGCCAGGCTGCGCCCGTAACCGGGAGCACGCCAAATGCAAAAGCGACCGCGGTTTCGCCAATCCCGAGCGAGCTGAGTTTTACGGGGCCTATCGAGTAGAGTACGGCGAGTGCGATTCCCGCCAGGCCAAACAACAAAATTGCAGGGCCTTTCTCAATAAACAGTGCGACACCGAGAATAGCCGCGAAGACCAGCAGTCCTGTTCCGAGCTGGGCCATCCGTGATTGAGTAAGAATGCCCATTTGAATAAAACGCGACCCGCCTGTGTAGGGGTAAATACGTTGTTCGTTGATTCGGTCAGTCCCAATCTCGTCGTCGCTGACGTCATTCAATACGTTGCTCGCGGCATGCACGCAGACTGTCGCGACTAACGCGAGTGCGAATACATAGGCGTCGAAGCCGTTGGACATGTAGGCACCCCACGCAGTGCCAACAATGACTGGGAGAGCAGACGCCGGAAAAAATTTCGGGCGCGTTGCATGAAAGAGGCGCTTGATCAAACGCACACCAGACTCTCCGGCGAATTCTTCCGCCTTGAAGCTTCCCACGTCAAGTGTGCGCAGCTCGCCGGACATTGTCTCCTCGACCTTCAGTT
>RCNB010000962.1_pt1 | contig 18540 bp, 14 predicted proteins | sample 2041321 | NCBI WGS metagenome assembly RCNB01 (sample SAMN09708232, study PRJNA481090) | Marine sediment metagenome, whole genome shotgun sequencing project. | reverse complement strand
TGATTAATCTTTTTCTTTCTCAAATAAATAGGGTGTAGTTCAATTCTTTGGTTACAATTATTTATAATTATCTGATTTACAATATTTTAAAACTATATTAATATTTCTGGCACGCTGTTTGGTACTAGTTTGGTGAATGTAAATAGTTGCATTCGGAAATTTAAACCTTATATCATGAGAAATTTAATATTCCTTTTTACGGCTCTTGTTTTTGGTACTACGAGTACCATGGCAGCCACAGTGGAAGATAAGGTTGCAATACGCAATGCTTATAAATACAACAATTCCTTCATCTTTGTTGAAAATGGCATTACGTTTTCCGTTTATCCGGATGGAGAATTCGATTTTTATATTGACAACCGCGTTAATGTAGGAGCCAATGTGAATTTCGGAAGTACCAATATTACATTCAATTCAGGATATGATTATAATCCTTATGTTCAATATGATGATTATGGTGCAGTCATTCAAGTTCAAAATGTACCAGTCGTTTATGATTATTATGGACGTGTTAATCAAATTGGTGGTGTTAATGTATGGTACCGCAATGGAAGAGTGAGACGACTTGGTGGAATGAATGTCTATTATAATAACAGAGGTTATTATAGTAATTATACAGGATATGTTAACGTATATAACCAATATTATACATACAGACCCTATTATAGCTATTTCGTAAGACCTGCAGCTGGTTACTGCCTGGTATACAATAACCCATACAGAAGATATTACAACCCTGTCCGATATACTTATTACAGACCCTATCAGTATAATCATAGGAGAGCCTATGCCAGTGTAGGTCATCATTATGACAATCATAAAAATTACAACAAGCGCAGCAATGTATATAGGAATGATAAACGCGTAGTTGCCAGAGAAAATAATTCGCGAAGAGGCGATAGTTACAGGACCAGTAATTCAGTAAGAAATACTACAGCCGTAGCTCAAAGAGGTAATAGGACCAGTACTAAAAGAACTATAAACAGTACAGCTGTGAACAGATCTAATAGAACAACTGCTAATAGCACGAAAAGGACTATTGCCAATACTGGTAGAAATATCGAAAGTAATGTTGTTAGAAATGGAACTAAAAGATCTACGCGGTCTGCAACAAGTAGAACAGTAACAAAAAAGCAAGTTGCGGTAACTCCAAGAAGTAATACTGTTCATCGTAGCAGTAGTACCTATAAAAGACCGGAAAGATCAGCAACGAAGAGCCGGACTGTTAGTACTAAGACCGTAACAAAAAGATCAGTTGCGTCTAAGCCTTCGGGCAGAAGTTCAGGGAGTACGACAATAAAGAGGACAAGTACCGCTAATAAAACAGCACATAGAAGTCCTTCCAGGAGTACCGGAAAAAGTAATAATACAAGAAGTAGAAGTACAAAATTATAATAAAGATAGTTTTAGGTTGGTTAGTTGTTAAACCCTGCAGCGGATAAGTCCCTGCGGGGTTTTTTGTTGTAAATATGTCCTTATAACTTCAATTACTTAATATTAAGATTCCTTTAAAAAGTAACAGCTTACTTACCTTTCCTTCTTAAAAATCCTGAAAGAACGCTAAAGACATCTTCAGATATTTTAAATCGGTATAAGATTCCAACATACACCCCTGTAATAAGTACACTTTTTAAAACAATGTTGATTAATGGATTAAAAGTAAATTCCACGAAATAGAAAATAGCCACCATTAAAACCAGGAGACCTGCAATTTTTGCGGTTTCACTTGTAAAGGGCATTATATTAAATTTCCGTTTAACGTATATCAGTTTAATTGTATTGTAAATACAAATGGCCATAAATGTGGCAAAAGCCGCCCCATTTAATCCGTATTCGGGAATAAGTAACCAATTGAAAAGTATGGTAAAAACTGCCAAAAGAACACCCATAAATAATAAAGTCCGGTAATAGTCAGAATTAAAGAGTATAGCATTATTGTTACCTATTAGGGCATCAAAAAGTTTAGTGAATCCAATTAATAAAACAATAATATAACCTCCGCGATATGCTTTTGGTAGCAGAGAATAAAGATCATTAAGGTTAAGGAGGATCAGAATAAAAATAAGACCGGATACAATGAACAAGGTTAAAGAGCTTTTTTGATATAATCTTTTCAGCTCAGCTATATCATTCCTATTAAGTATTTCAGCGGTCATCGGGTAAGTAATCTGGTGCATGGCTCTTGCAGGCACTGCAATTACGGTTGCAATAAAAATAGCTACCGTATAATATGCAACATTTTGAATAGGAATAAACTGATTTATCATAAAACGATCTATCTCCAAAAGGATTACCGCAGTAGATCCACCCAGAATGATAAGAATACTGTAATTAACCATAGAATTAGTATTCTTTGGCCAATTGAACTGCAATTTTGGCCTTCTTAGACTATAGGCATATAGTTTCATTAGCATAGTTCTAAAGAGGTAAAGACCTACCAATGCCTTTAAAAAAAACGCTACACTTATTAACTCCATGTACAAAAGGATTAAGAGTAAGCTGACCCCTACTCTAACAAACACCTCTTTCATGAAATTTCCAAAAACCGATTTCATTTGAACTTTGGACCAGGCATAAAATATTTCAAAATATGCCATAGCAATTCCTATTAAGAAAATATACCAGACATAATCTTTTACAATAACATTCTTTCTGGCCAGGAAATTACCTATTGCTTCATTTGCAAAGTAACTTACTCCAACAAGGGGAATGATAATTAGCAAAGGAAGCAGCACCATTAGGGTGAGAAAACCATCAGACGATTTTGAATCATTAAAATTGCTGTAATATTTTACAAGAGTATTAGGTACACCAAATGCCATCAATGGCATTAGAATCGCGGATGAGGAAAGAATTACTCCTACCAGGCCATAATACTCATCAGTGAGAAAGCGGGTATAAAGAAAAAGTGTATTGATAGCTCCTATCGCAAATCCAAGATAAGTGATAGTAGTATTCTTTAACGATTGTTTAAAAATTATTCCCATTACAACAGTTCAGCCAGCTTTTCGGTAAGCGTTCTTCTGTTATATTCTTTAATATTTACTGAAGATACCATTAAATTGCCTTGCTGATAAAGATGAAACCACTTTAAAATTACAGCTTTAAGATCTGTTACAGAATTGTAATTACAAACGACACCCGAGTTGGTACTCTTTACAATTTCCCCACCTTCCCAATGTTCAGGCCCTATGGCTAAGATTGGCCTTTTGGCTGCAAGATATTCAAACAGTTTTCCCGGAATAATACCTCGCGTATGTGGTGAGTCAATCTCTGCTAAAAGTAATACCTGTGAACTCCTCTGATAATTCACTGCTTCCTCATGGGTGACATATTCTTTAATCCTTGTATAGAACTTTAGGCCGTTATCATTTATGCAATTTAAAACATCCTGGCCAACCACCCCAATTAGATTTAATTGAAAGACATTCCGAAATGCTTCATTTTCACTAATGATCTCGGACAGCACTTTCCAAAGGTTTTCCGGATTTCTTCCAGTAAGCAGTGAACCAATGTGGGAAAGCGTAAATTTTTTATCCAATCCGCTAAAGGGCAGCTCGCTTTCTGGAATATCATAACCATTGGTAATTACATAGACAGGATTCGTGGTAATTGATTCAAATTCAACTTTAGTAGTATTACTGGTAACCAAAAGCTTATCGCATCCATTTGCAACTTCTTTTTCCAATAAACGATGTTTCCTTTCGGAAGCTTTTGTAAGCCTTAGTTTACTGTGGTAACCTATAGAGGTCCATGGATCCCGGAAATCTGCTAGCCATTTAACATCCAGATTCTTTTTTAGTTCCAAACCAATTAAATGGAGGCTATGAGGAGGGCCGGTCGTAATTATGGTGTCTATTCCCTCTTTTTTAATTATACCCGTTAAAACCCGGACTGAAGGCTTTATCCAGTACTTCCTGGCATCCGGAATAAACATATTGCCCCTTATCCACAGTAAAATTTTTTCTAATAAGGAAGGATTGTCATCACTTATGACCCCCGAGCTTATTTGTTTAGTTTTCTTTTTACTTAAAACTCCTGCATATAAATAAGGTTCGAAAATCTTATTTTTATAAATAGTAACATTTTCAGGAATTTCTTTGGTAAGACTACTATCCGTAATAGGATACTTTGGATTTTTAGGAATATATATGACGGGGTGTATGTCAAATTCGGGAAGATACTTTACAAATTTCAGCCATCGCTGAACCCCCGGCCCCCCGGCAGGGGGCCAATAATAACTAATGATAAGGACCTTATGCATTATCCTTCCTTCTTTTTTCGCAAACGAAATATTGAAAACAAGCCTCCCCCTAAAAACATTACAATCATTAAAATGGAACTTGCTAAAGTAATTTTACCCCCGATTTCAATTACTTCTGGTTCAAACTTAAACTCCACTGTATGATTGCCTTTTGGAATATTCAATGCTCTTAATACGTAATTGACTTTAAAATGATCTACCGTTTTGCCATCAATATAAGCCTTCCAATCTCTGGGATAGTGCATTTCTGAAAATATCGCAAGTCCGTTATTTGAATTGTTTGTAATATAAGTTAAATGATTAGGCTTATATTCTTTGAGGTTAATGTAAGCCAAAGAATCTTTTGGAAAATTAAATTGGTTTATTTGAGTAAAATCAGAGGTGTTAACAACGGCTTCGTTAAGAACATCCAAACTATCCAATGCCTTAATTTCTTCGTCGGCACTTTGTACCTCTATAAGCCTTTCAATAAACCAAGCATTACCATTGACTTCAGGGTTTGTAATTGCATAATTCCTCCCTTCTTCATCTTTTTGTACAATATACTTTACATTTAGCATATTTAGCACTCGCAAATTATTTCTATAAATATGGAAATCAAATAAATCCTGCATCCCTGCGGGTTTTGCAGCATGATAGCCCCCGATAGACTGATAAAAATAGGATGTTCTGGCTCCGTTAAGTCCTTCTGAAGGATCATAAACCCTGAATACTCCGGTGTCTTCGGAAATCTGCTTGTCCATTGGCAGTTGCTGAAACGGTTGATTCATCCTTTTTTGCCTGTCAAAATCTTTCTTATTCACATACCGAAGATCAACACCTACCAGGTCAAAAATTACTAACAAAGAGAGGGTCAAAATTACCACATTTTCCTTAAGTCTCCCTTTAAGATAGAGCCAAATAGCGAGACCGGCTAACAGCACATATATTAAAGATCGAATGGTATCATTAACATAAACAGCCTCTCTATCTCGCTTTATCATCGTCATAACCTCATCGCCAAAATATTTCTGATAAGTGTTATCATTTAAACCCGTAAAATCAAAAACACTTTTAATTATAAAAAGGGTTATACCGAGTCCGACAACAATAATTAAACTCGTTTTCAAAGCCGTTAGTTTTTTACTCTTTGCTATAGAGGGCTTAAATACTTGTACTAATGCCATTACCGCGAGGATGGGCGCACAGAGTTCCAAGATTACCTGAATAGAAGAAACCGCTCTAAATTTGTTATAAAGTGGAAAATAGTCAATCATAAAATCGGTAAGAAGACCAAAGTTCTTTCCCCAGGATAAAAAGAGTGAAAGTAAAGTTCCTCCTAATAACCACCATTTTAAACGTCCTTTCACTAAAAACAGCCCCAAGACAAAAAGAAAAATTATAATTGCACCAATATAAGCCGGTGCTGCTACCCCCGGTTGATTTCCCCAATACAATGGAAGAGCACTACTGAATTCCAGAGCCTTTGTTCGGGGTAATCCTTGTTCTGTGAGATATTCATAAGCCTTGGAACCAGTACCGAGGTCTTCATTATTGCTGCCTCCGAAAAGTCTGGGAACAAATAAATCCAGAGATTCAACTATTCCATAGCTGTATTGAGTTATGTATTCTTTATCCAGTCCCTCCAAATTTTCTCTGGCAGACCCGTCCGGGTTTATCGTAAGTTCCGACTTCCCTCTTGTGCTCCAATCTGCATATTCTTTGGTTGCCATAAGGGATGTCGCATTAGCTGTAATCCCCAAAACTACTGCCCCAATAAGCAGTCCCACAGAAATGAAAAAGTGTTTTAGTTTCTTTTTTTTAATGGCATCAACTAAATATGCAACTCCGAGCACAAGAACAAGTAACATAAAATAATAGGTCATCTGGAAATGATTTGCTCCTATTTCCAATGCCATCGCTACTGAGGTAAGGATAAATCCCCAGATGTACTTTTTTCTAAAAGTAAGTATAATACCACCTAATAGAATTGGTAAATATCCTAAGGCATGGGCCTTGGCATTGTGCCCTACCCCAAGAATTATAATAAGATAGGTAGAAAAACCAAAAGCTAGTGCACCAAAGATCGCTAATCGATAATCCACCTTTAAGCAGCATAATAATATGTAGAACCCAACAAAATACAGGAATAAATAATCCGCAGGCCGGGGAAGGAATCGAATAGTCCTATCAAGCTTTCTTACATAATCATGCGGATAATAAGCTCCTAATTGATATGTTGGCATGCCCCCAAAAGCACTATTAGTCCAATAGGGCTCCTCATTAGTGTTTTTCCTAAAATCATTTTGTTCCTTAGCCATTCCGGTATATTGAATAATATCGGATTGGATGATAGTTTTACCCTGAAGTACGGGGTAGAAATATGCCAAAGAGGCAACAATAAAAAAAACAAGCGCAAAAAAATGGATAAATAAAGCCTTTGTACCTCTATTCATTGGTTGCTTTAGTGGTAATGGTTATTCAATTTCTTCAAAATCTATAAACTCCCCTAATTGTTGGGAATCCTTATTCTTTCGTACTGTTTTTTTATCTATACTAATCTCACCTTCATTAGTATTCTCCGCTTGATTTTGAGAGCCCTGAAATTGTTCAAATTTTTCTTTAAAATGTTTCTCTGTCCTTCGTGCAGCATAGCCAAATATTCTCGGACCAAACCATTTAGCAAATAATTTGAGCATATAGTACACCAGAAGAATTATAAAAATTGTTCTTAAAAAACCCATAATGTCTGTATTCTATATATCAAAAATACAATTCCAACGTTGTATTAACATTACAAAATTCATAAAATAATAATAAAATATACCTGATGTTTCGAGTTATTGAACTAAATATTTTTAAAAATACCCTTTTTTTATTAGCATTATTGACCCCTTTATTAGGTGTCTCACAATATACAGATGTAATTAATTCTAACCGACCAGGTTTATCTGTAAGTGCCTATGCGGTAGGTAAAGGAGTCCCTCAGCTAGAATTGGGATTATCATATGAAAAGCGGGATCATGCAGATCTGAATTATGATTCAAATGTATACGGCCTGGATTTTTCAGTTCGCTATGGCCTGTTATTGGAGAATCTGGAGCTAAATTGGGAAGGTACTTATCAAAATCAGATTATTACTTACAATTCCCTGGGATTTCAAGAATCAAGAACCAATTTTTCAAGAAACCGCCTTGGGGTAAAGTATTTGGTCTTTGATCCATTTAAAGATCCGGAAAATATCAAGCCAAACTTGTACAGTTGGAAGGCCAATAATAAATTTCAATTTAAAAATTTAATCCCGGCAATCTCCGTATATGCCGGTGCCAATTTTGTTATTGGTGACAATCCATTTTATCCTACAGATCCAACAGTTTCTCCCAGGGTAATGTTGGCAACTCAAAGTAGCCTTACGCCCAGGTTTGTTTTGATCTCCAATATTTCATATGATAGAATTGCCACGGATGACCCGGAATTAGGCTATACAATTTCACTATCTCACGCACTTAGAAATCCTAAATGGAGTGTGTTTTTGGAAAACCAGGGCGTTAGCAGTGATCGTTATGCCGACGTATTGTTAAGAGGTGGTGGAGCGTATTTGGTGAATGAAAATTTTCAGGTTGATGCGAATCTGGGTGGCAGTTTCAAGAATTCTCCCAGCCGACTTTTTGTTTCAGTAGGAGCATCATATAGACTGGATTTACATAAGGAGGTCCTGATCCCAATTGAAGATCAGAAGGCTGGTGAAAATGGTGGGTCAATTAAGAAGAATTCTATGCGGAAAAAGAAAAAAACAACTAAAGGGCGGAATAAAGGAAAAGGAGCCGAAGATATAGATCTGGGACCATCAAAAAAAGATATAAAAAAGCAGAGGAAAAAAGACAAAAAAAAGAATACTTCTGACAATGGCGTAATTGATTTCTAATATAAGCTCGTTGCTCGGCTGTTTTGTGTTTTGAATTAGTGAAAATTGTCTTAAAATTTAATTCCTTCACCAAATATCTCTTATCTTGACCATACAATTAAATGGTATGGTAAGGCTCGAAGAAGCTACTACAAAATCGGATCTAAAAAAGTTTATAAAATTCCCTTTTGCCCTTTATAAGAAATCTCCTTATTGGGTACCTCCCCTTATTTCCGATGAATTAGAAACATTTGATAAACAAAAAAATCCCAACTTTAATAATGCGGAAGCGAGATTTTTTCTGGCCTATAAGAAAAATGAATTGGTAGGAAGAGTTGCGGCTATTATTAATCGGATAGAGGTAAATGAACAACGAATCTCAAAAATGCGTTTTGGCTGGTTTGATTTTATTGATGACCTGGAGGTTTCAAAAGTATTGCTCGAAAAGGTAGCAGAAATTGGAAAAAATAATAAGCTGGATTATATGGAGGGCCCTGTAGGGTTTTCACATCTGGATAAAGTAGGTGTATTAGTTGAAGGTTTTGACCATATGGGAACAATGATTACCTGGTACAATTATGCTTACTATAAAGACCATTATGATCACCATGGTTTTATTAAGGAAAAGGAATATATGGAAAATAAATTTCCTGCCAGTAATACCAAACCTGAACACTTTATTAGAATTCAGGCATTAATAAAAAAGAGGTATGGTTTAAGGGAAATGACTTTTACCAAATCTGCAGATATTATGCCTTGGGCAGACCAGATGTTTGACCTGTTTAATGAAACATATGCAAAGTTATCTTCATTTGTTCCTTTAACCGAAGAGCAAAAAGCTTATTTTAAGAATAAATATATTGGTTTAGTTAACCCTGAGTATATAAAGTTTGTAATTGACAGTAATAACAGACTTGTAGCATTTGCCATAGTAATGCCTTCATATGGCCCTGCATTGCAAAAAGCCAACGGTAGATTGTTTCCCTTTGGTTTCCTTTATCTTTTAAATGCCAAAAAAAATAGCAGAGATGTAATTTTTTACCTTATTGGAGTTCATCCAGAGTACCAGAATAAAGGAGTTACCGCAATAATTATGGACGAATTTCACAAAGTTTTTCAGGCGAAAAAAATTAGGAATTGTTACAGAACTCCTGAATTAGAGGAAAATGTTGCTATCCGTCAATTATGGAAGCACTTTGACCCAAAAATCTATAAGCGCAGAAGAACTTATAGAAAAACGCTATAGAAACTATCTGTTATAACAATTTCTGAAATCGCCCTTTGAAAATAAAGCTAAGCTTATTCACCCATAGCCGCAGCTACAGCAGCAGATAATCTCTTATAAGTGCCATTCTGCAATCGATCTCTTATCGCGGAAAATGCGTCCAATGTTAGTGCAATATCTTCCAAAGTATGAGTAGTTGTTGGTATCATTCTCAATAAGATCATCCCCTTAGGAATTACCGGATATACGACTATTGAACAAAATATACCATAATTCTCTCTTAAATCCTTGACCAAAGCCATAGCCTCAGGGATACTGCCATTAAGATAAACAGGCGTAACACAACTTGTGGTTGTCCCAATATCAAAGCCCCTTTCTTTAAGGCCATTTTGTAAGGCATTTACATTTTCCCATAGTTTCTCTCTCAACTCAGGCTTTGAGCGCAGCATATCAAGGCGTTTTAATCCTCCTTTCACATAGATCATCGGGAGTGATTTTGCAAACATTTGAGAGCGCAAGTTATACTTCAAATAGTCAATAATTCCCTTATCGGCAGCCAAGAAGGCGCCAATTCCTGCCATAGATTTTGCAAATGTTGCAAAATATACATCTATATCGTCCTGAACACCTTGTTCTTCACCAGCTCCGGCACCAGTCTTGCCCAATGTTCCAAAACCGTGGGCATCATCTACTAATAACCTGAAATTATATTCCTTTTTTAGCGCAACAATTTCTTTAAGCTTACCCTGTTCCCCACGCATTCCAAAAACACCTTCAGATATCACCAGAATTCCACCACCGGTTTGTTCTGCCATTTTAGTAGCGCGCTCCAAATTCTTTTTTAAGCTTTCTATATCGTTATGCATAAATGTAAATCGTTTGCCCATATGCAAACGAACTCCATCTATTATGCAAGCATGGGAATCTACATCATAAACAATAATATCATCTTTTGAAACAAGGGCATCAATTGTAGATAAAATGCCCTGATAACCAAAATTAAGCAGATAAGAAGATTCTTTATGGACAAAATCAGCTAATTCCTTCTCTAATTGCTCATGAAAATCTGTATGTCCACTCATCATTCGTGCGCCCATGGGATATGCTGCTCCATATTCAGCCGCAGTTTCCCCATCTACCTTTTTAATTTCAGGTAAATTAGCCATGCCCAGGTAATCATTAATACTCCAGGTAATCACTTCTTTTCCCTGAAATTTCATACGGTTTGAAATAGGGCCTTCCAATTTTGGAAAAACAAAATATCCTTCTGCCTGGGATGCCCATTTACCCAAAGGTCCCTTATTCTCAATGATTCTAGCAAATAAATCTCTCATCTGGCCTCGGTTTGGTTAGTCCACAAAATTATGGAATTTTGATCACGATTCATAAATTATTTTAATTGGCAAAAAAAAAGGCAACAGTAGGTCACTGTTGCCTTCAATATCTTAATCTACTTTGTTTATTTCACATATTGAACTTGTTGCTCTTCTTCAACATTTTTACTGTCAAAAAAGCCCTGGTCACTCATCCACTGATCATTGTATATCTTACTCATATACCTGGAACCATGATCGGGAAATATAACAACCACATTGCTGTCTTTAGTGAATTCTCCCTGGGCACTTAATTGTTTAACTGCCTGCATAACTGCTCCACTAGTATAACCGACAAAAATACCCTCAGTGCAAGAAATTTCCCTTGCGGTATGAGCACTTTCTTCATCGGTAACTTTAATAAATTCATCAATAACCTTAAAATCTGTGGCGTCAGGAATCAAGTTTTTACCAAGCCCTTCAATTCTATAGGGATATATTTCATCATTATCGAATTCCCCGGTTTCATGAAACTTTTTCAAAACAGATCCATAAGCATCAACTCCTATAATCCTAACATTCGGGTTTTGCTCCTTTAAAAATCGGGCAGTACCGGAAATAGTACCACCTGTACCACTACAGGCAATCAAGTGAGTTATATTACCATTTGTTTGTTCCCAAATTTCAGGACCGGTAGTTTTATAATGCGCTAATATATTTAGTGCATTAAAATATTGATTGATATAGACAGATCCCTTAATTTCTTCATGCAGACGTTTTGCGACCTGATAATATGATCTGGGATCATCCGCACTTACGTGAGCAGGACACACGTATACTTTTGCGCCCATAGAACGGAGCATATCAATTTTGTCCTTCGAAGATTTGGAACTTACAGCCAATACGCATTCGTAGCCTTTTATAATACTTACCATCGCAATACTAAAACCTGTATTCCCGGAAGTAGTCTCTATAATTGTATTGCCAGGCTCAAGAATGCCGTTTTTTTCTGCCTCTTCAATAATATATGAGGCTATTCTATCCTTAGAGGAGTGCCCCGGATTGAAGGCTTCAATCTTCGCGTAAAAATTCCCTGTTAGAGGCGCAGTAATCTGGTTTAGCCTAACGAGTGGAGTGTTCCCTATTAAATCAAGGATCGAGTTATGTGCATTTATCTTATTATCCATAAAGAAAGGTTAGTTCGATATTTCTTTTTTAATAGATTCTAATCTGCCGACAAAATTACTATTTTTTTTTTATTTACTCGTTTTTACCTTCTAAATCTATTATAAAACTATATTCTTTAGCAGTTTCTTTCAATGCCTCAAATCTTCCAGAGGCACCACCATGCCCAGCATCCATGTTGGTATAAAGAAAGAGTTCATTCTTATCTGTTTTAAAAGCTCTAAGTTTAGCGACCCATTTAGCTGGTTCCCAATATTGAACCTGAGAATCATGTAACCCCGTGGTTACAAGCATATTAGGGTAATCTTGTGCAACAACATTATCATAGGGGGAGTAAGATTTCATATAGTCATAGTACTCTTTCTTATTTGGATCACCCCATTCATCAAATTCTCCGGTAGTTAATGGGATTGAATCATCCAGCATCGTTGTAATAACATCTACAAAAGGAACCGCCGCTATCACCCCGTTATATAGATCAGGAGCCATATTAACAATTGCACCCATTAGCAAACCACCGGCGGAACCGCCATAGGCATATAAATGCTCCTTACTGGTGTATTTTTTTTCAATCAAAAATTCGGAGCAATCAATAAAATCTGTGAAGGTGTTTTTCTTGTTCAGGAGTTTTCCTTCTTCATACCACGGCCTGCCAAGGTATTCTCCACCCCGCACATGTGCAATAGCATAAACAAAACCTCTATCTAAAAGGCTTAACCTAACAGTTGAGAAATAAGGATCTGAGGTACTGCCGTATGAACCATAGGCATATTGTAATAGTGGACTATCTCCGTCTAATTTAGTGTCTTTGTGATAAATCAAAGAGATAGGTACTTTTGCGCCATCGCGCGCTGTTGCCCATATTCGTTCTGAACGGTAATTCTCTTTATTAAATTTACCTCCTAATACTTCTTGTTCTTTTTTTATTTCCTTCACCTTAGTACTCATATTGAAATCAATAATGGCATATGGCGAAGTCATTGAATTAAATACATAACGAAAAATATCCGTATCAAAATCAGGGTTTGTATAAGGGTATGCTACATAAGTTTCATTATCAAATGGGATATAATAGCTGTCAGAATCATCCCATTTTGTAATCTTTAGCTTATTAAGGCCATTATCGCGTTCTGTGAGGACATAGTAATCCTTGAATATTTCAATATCCTGAAGGAGAATATCGGGCCTGTGTGAAATAAATTCTTCCCAATTTTCAGAAGATGTATTTTTCTCATCAACCTTCATTAATTTGAAATTGGTGGCTTTATCTTTATTTGTGAGTATATAAAAATTGTTTTCAAAATGATAAATAGAATACTCCAAGCCTCTTTCTCTTTCCGAGAATAATTTAAAATCCCCATTTGGGTTGTCAGCATTAAGTATTTGAAATTCAGATGTTAACGTACTATATGAACCAATGATTATATATTTTTTGGATTTTGATTTGTAAACAAACGTATTGAAGGTATCATCCTGCTCATGAAATATTAGTTCATCTTCCTCACTTGGATGGCCCAGAACATGCTTGTATATCTTATCAGATCGCAAAGTAACCGGATCTTTCTTTGTATAAAATAACGTTTTATTGTCATTCGCCCAGACTGCACTTCCTGTAGTATTATCTATCTTATCCGGATAAATTTCACCCGTTTCAAGGTTTTTTATCTGAATGTGGTATTGTCTTCTGCTTATGGTATCCGTACCAAATGCTGCGAGTTTGTTATCCGGACTTACAGTAACACCTCTAAGGTCATAATATTCATGCTCCTCTGCAAGTTCATTACAATTGAAAATTATTTCTTCCGCCGATTCAAGCTTGCCCATTTTTCGGGAATAGATAGGGTATTCCTTCCCGATTTCATACCTTGTTATGTACCAATATCCATTTAGTTTGTACGGCAAGGAAGAATCATCTTCCTTTATTCGCCCTTTCATTTCCTCAAACAATTCCTCCTGGAAAGATTTGGTATGATCGGTAAGGGCCATGTAATAATTATTTTCTTCTTCCAAATAAGCCAGTACCTCCTTATTGTCCCGTTGGTTTAGCCACAAATAGTCATCCACGCGTATATCGTCATGCTTTACTAATTTAACGGGTATTCTTTTAGCCGTGGGGGCGTTCATTACTTCCATATTTTGATTTTGATTCTGGCATGAAGCGGCCATGATAAGAATAATTAATAAAACGATTCTCCTTTTAAGAAAGTATATCACTAAAACTAATTTTAAAGGGCGCAATTTAGTAATTTTGATTTTAGCAACACTAAATAGAACAATATGTTTGGAGACTTAATGGGAATGATGGGAAAGCTAAAAGAAACCCAGGAAAAGGTAAAAGCCACTAAAGAACGATTAAATTCGGTTATACTTGAAGAAAAATCGTCCGATAACCTTATTTCGGTAACCATAACAGCTAACAGAACTTTAAAAGCTATTACTATAAATGATCATCTCCTCCAGGACAAGGAACAATTGGAGGATTATCTGGTCCTTACCCTAAATAAGGCTATAGAAAAAGCCACTGAAATAAATGAAGCAGAATTAGCCGCAGTAGCTAAAGAAGGAATGCCTAATATTCCAGGTATGGATTCTTTTTTAAATAATAAATAGAAGAATTAAGCTTATCCTAGTTAGTTAATTAAGTATGAAAGTTGAGTGATTTTTAATACATTTAAGAAAAAACTCACTTTATGATAAAGATTAATAAAGAAGACGACAACACTTACAATTTCTCTCTAAACACCCCTAGTGGTAATGCCTTGTTTTATAGTGTTGGGTTTTCAAGTAAAGAAGAGATTAAGAATGTTGTTAATGGTTTGAATATGTTAGATAAACAACAATATAAATTCGAGCGTAAAACTGACCATAACGGAAACTTTCTTTTTAACCTCAAGGATAAAAAAGGACAGCTTATTGGCAATAGCCAACTTTACGGGTCCGAGGCAGGAATGGAGAACGGCATAAAAAACCTTAAAAAAAGAATAGCTACCCTAAAAAATCCTGAAAGCTTATAGCGTTTTTAAGGTTTTTAGTAAAATTACGTGCATTTGATCAGTATAGTCCATATGAGTTACCACGCGTAATTTGCCATTTCCCATACCGATTAAATGAATATCCTTTTTGTGAAGTTTTTCTATAAAATCCTCCACGCTCATATAGTCTTCATTAATTTCAAAGATTATAATATTGGTTTCCAAAGGCTCCACTTTCTTTATAAAGGGTAAACTTTGAAGTAATGCACCAATTTCTTTTGCTTTTTTATGATCATCTGCAAGACGGTCAATTTGGTTATCCAGCGCATAAATGCCCGCCGCAGCCATAAAACCAGCCTGACGCATACCGCCGCCCAATATTTTTCTAATGCGCAAGGCCTTGTCAATCAAATCTTTATCACCAACCAATACGGAACCCACCGGGCATCCCAGTCCTTTACTAAGACAAACACTAATGGTGTCAAATAATTCCCCATACTGCTTTGCAGTTTCCCCTTTTTCTACCAAAGCATTCCATATCCTGGCCCCATCCATATGATACGCCAGACCATGCTTTTGACAAACTTTTTTAATACGAACCAGTTCAGAAAAATTCCAACACGCTCCTCCACCTTTATTGGTAGTATTTTCTGCGCAAACTAAAGAAGTCAACGGGCTATGATAAAAATCAGGTGGGTTTATCGCCTCCTCAACCTGGTCTGAGGTCATCATGCCTCGGTGACCATCAATTAATTTACAGGAAACACCACTATTAAAACTTACTCCCCCACCCTCATAATTATAGACATGGGCATACTTATCACAAATCAATTGATCCCCTGGTTTGGTGTGAAGTTTAATTGCAGTTTGATTTGTCATTGTGCCACTGGGAAAATACAATGCAGCTTCCCTGTTAAACAAATTAGCTACCTTTTCTTCCAGCCTGTTAACAGTTGGGTCGTCCTTAAAAACATCATCCCCTACATCCGCAGACATCATGGCATCTAACATGCCGGGTGAAGGTTTGGTAACCGTATCACTAATTAAATTTATTTTCATAGATCTTTTAGTATATCAATCTAATTCATACAATCCATACCAATTGGTGATCCATCTGGTATTTTAGGAACTTCTATAACCTTAAATTTATCTGGTTCGCTATAAAAGTAATCAACCCTTCTAATCATTTCCATAGCATCTACATTATTCTTGCTGGCTTGTAAAGACGTTTTAATTGATTTAAGTTTATGATTGGCTATGGCATTTACCTGGGGATGTACACCTTTATGCGCTGCCAGGTTCATTATATGAAAAAGTACCCGGTAATTGATTGACCTCTGAACTTCATTTAAATAAGGGTCTTTCAGGTCTTTTTCGATTGTACTCTGCACCAATTGATTTAGAACATATTCCAGACCAATTTGTTGGGTATCTATACTTTTTTGCTGTATTAACCTTGAGGCCCTTTCGGGGTGCAACAGTAATCCTAAGGTCATATCTGAAGCAGTTTCCGGGGCAGAAAGCGCGTCAAAAGAAACCCCTGTCCTGCCGATAATAGATTCACGATTTCTGGGGTAACCGATGGCCCTTGGTGGAAATAATGATAATTTTTCCTTCGGGATGGCTATTACATTTGCATCCAATGTTTCTAACAGCACCTTAAGTGCCTGAATCTGGGAGCTTTTATCAAGAGTTTCAACTGTTTTCTGACCATCACCTTTAACAGCATAGTTATAGTCGAGTCCGCCAATCAATTTAGCTACTGCTTCTGTCTGATATCTATGAAAAAAATAAAGTGGAGCAAAAACATCTTCCAAAACTGAATTTGGTTCATTTTTGCGAATGTTGTCTATAGAAAAATTTCCAATAGCAATTTCCCTGACATTCAAAACGTTTTGCAGTTCTGCACTGGCACTCTTTCCATTATCCCATAAATGTGCTAAGGCATGTGCTCCACCAAAAGGCCTGGCATCCTGATCCGATATAAAGCGAAGTCCTTTACCGGCGGCCTCTGCCAGTATCTTATTCAGGGCTTGCTTTTCGTTGGTTCCCTTTGCAAATTCGGAATAGGAGTAGGCAACAGTTGTTTTGTCCCATTCGCCAATTCCGGTGTCATAAGCCTGTGAAAAATCTATTTCCCCATTTACAATTTTAAACTGAGGATGTGGATAATCCATTACCGATGCTCTTTGATTCGTGCTTGCAGCAAAATTATGTGTAAACCCCAGTGTATGACCAATTTCGTGAGCAGACAATTGTCTTATTCGTGCCAAAGCCAATTCCAGCATCTCATTATAATTATCATCCCTTTCTTCAAAAGGTTTATTCGCTAAGGCTTGTGCTATTAAAAAATCCTGTCTGATCCTTAAACTGCCCAAACTTACGTGCCCCTTGATTATTTCACCAGTTCTGGGATCTGTAATACTACTACCGTAACTCCAACCTCTTGTAGAACGATGCACCCATTGAATGACATTATATCTAACATCTAAAGGATCAGCATCATCAGGCAGTATCTTTAACTGAAACGCATCTTTATAGCCTATTGCTTCAAAAGCCTCGTTCCACCACTTGCCGCCTTCTAATAAAGCCGTTCTTACAGGTTCGGGGGTACCGTTGTCCAAGTAATAAATAATAGGTTCTAAGGCCTCACTTACTTCAGCCTCCGGATTCTTTTTAGACAAACGGTGTCTGGTAATAAATCGTTTGAGAATAGGTTCCTGTACAGGTGTGGCATAGTCATAATATGAAAACGGATATGAACCACTTCTAGGATCAAAAACCCTTTTTTTATAGTTTGTATCAGGCAACTCAATGAATGAATGGTGTTGCGCTACCGTTACCAAATTCGGGTTGGGGGAAACTGATCTGATAAAATTACCCTTGGAATCTCCTTTAAAGGTAAGTGTTACATCAAACTCAACATTTTTTGGAAATGACTTTGTTCTTTCGAGTGCCATGGCACTTTTACTCTTATCAAGAGTGTAAGATCCCTGCTGTTTTTGCTTAAGACGTTTTGCGACCCCATGAACATCCTGAATTAAAAAATCGCTAAGATCAATAATATATTTACCAGTTGATTCTTCTACTATTTTAAATCCAAAAAGTACAGATTTGGCGAAAGCCTGTTCCACAGATTTTTTTTCCAGGCTATTGTCCGTAAGTGCCCTGTATTTTAAATTGGGTTGAATTAACAGAAGTTTATTTCCAGCTTTTTTAAAATATACAACTTGTTCATTTCCAAGCTGACCCCTATCTAAACCTATATCATTACTTCCAATTCCGCTACTTAAGGAATACACATAAAGAAAAGGCTTTTCAAGTTCATCAATCTCGAGGTAAATCTTATCACTGGTTGAGTCATAATAGAAATCATAAAACCCTTCATCCTTTTGAAAAGCTTTACTCTTTTCGGAAAATTGTGCATTTATTAAAGAACAATAAAAAAGAGATAGAAAAAAAGTGCAAATATAGTTTTTCATCATGTTGTTGATTGAATTTTTAAATTTATACAAAATTGATTGCACAACCATACTTTAGCTTTATTTTTGATGAAAATTCAATTTAATGACAACAGCAGATCAACATAAAGATCTTATAGAACGCCTTGGCGCGTTGAGGAGGTATCTTTGACATTGATGCCAAATTAATAGAAATAGAAAACGAAGAGGAAAAAACTCTGGCTCCTGACTTTTGGG
>RCNB010000959.1_pt1 | contig 18557 bp, 31 predicted proteins | sample 2041321 | NCBI WGS metagenome assembly RCNB01 (sample SAMN09708232, study PRJNA481090) | Marine sediment metagenome, whole genome shotgun sequencing project. | reverse complement strand
CTTTTTGTCTGGATTTTGAAATAACACACCATGAAGCTGGTGTCGAGAAGATATAGGCGGGAATAGCTCAGTTGGCTAGAGCATCAGCCTTCCAAGCTGAGGGTCGCGGGTTCGAGCCCCGTTTCCCGCTCCAATTAGGGCTTGAGCGAGCCCTTAGCTGCCGAATTTCGGCGTGCCCACGTAGCTCAGTAGGTAGAGCGCTTCCTTGGTAAGGAAGAGGTTCACCGGTTCAATCCCGGTCGTGGGCTCCATAAGGCGTGAGGCCCCCAATACGAACTTAGGGGCTTTGCCCCATGTACGAGGCAAACATACACGTCTCAAGAAACTTCTATAAATTCAATGGGTTGCAAAAATTGCGAAACGTAAGTTAGACGCAGGGAGGGACAGGAGATGGCCAAGCAGAAGTTTGAACGTAAGAAGCCGCATGTAAATATAGGCACGATTGGTCATATAGATCATGGTAAGACGACGTTAACGGCGGCGATCACGAAGCATTTGGCGTTGAAGGGTCTGTCGACGTTTATTCCGTTTGAAGAAATAGACAAGGCGCCTGAGGAGAAGGAGCGAGGGATTACGATAGCGACGGCGCATGTTGAGTATGAGACTTTGTCTCGACATTATGCGCATGTAGATTGTCCTGGTCATGCGGATTATATAAAGAACATGATCACAGGCGCGGCACAAATGGATGGTGCGGTATTGGTGGTAGGCGCCGATGATGGTCCGATGCCCCAGACTCGGGAGCATATATTATTGGCTCGCCAGGTAGGGGTGCCGTCGATAGTGGTTTTTTTAAATAAGACTGACATGGTAGACGATGAGGAATTGATAGAGTTGGTGGAATTGGAGCTTCGGGAGCTTTTGACGAAGTATGAATTTCCCGGTGACGACACTCCTATTATTCGTGGCAGTGCGTTGAAGGCTTTGGAAAGTGATGACGCCGACAGTGATGATGCGAAGCCTATATTTGAGCTTATGGATGCCATAGACAGTTTTGTTCCTGAGCCTGAGCGAGACATTGACAAGCCGTTTTTGATGCCGATAGAGGATGTATTCAGCATATCTGGTCGAGGCACGGTTGTAACCGGTCGAGTTGATCGTGGTATAATCCATGTAGGCGACAACATAGAGATAGTGGGTATTCGTGCAACGCAAAAGACGGTGTGTACAGGTGTTGAGATGTTCCGCAAGATCCTAGATGAGGGTCAAGCTGGCGATAACATTGGTGTATTGTTGCGTGGCACGAAGCGTGAAGAGGTAGAGCGAGGTCAGGTGGTAGCGATACCCGGTTCTATAACGCCGCACACGAAATTTAAGGCGGAGGTGTACGTATTGGGCAAGGATGAAGGTGGTCGTCATACGCCTTTTTTTAATGGTTATCGTCCGCAGTTTTATTTTAGGACGACGGATGTAACAGGGGTAGTGACGCTTCCTGAGGGCACAGAGATGGTGATGCCTGGTGACAATGTAACGATTGATGGGGAGTTAATTACCCCGATAGCGATGGAGACGGAACTCAGGTTTGCCATTCGCGAAGGTGGTCGAACAGTAGGCGCCGGCGTTGTAAGCGAAATAGTCGAGTAAGGATCGAAGTCATGAATCAGAAAATACGGATTAGGATGAAGGCTTTTGATCACAAGGTCTTGGATAAGTCGAGTCTTGACATTGTTGATACTGCAAAGCGCTCTGGCGCCACGGTTGTTGGTCCCATACCACTTCCGACAACAATCAATAAGTACTGCGTATTGCGTTCGCCCCATAAGGACAAGAAGTCCCGGGAGCAATTTGAGATTAGAACACATAAACGCCTTGTGGATATCCTGGAACCAACCCAACAGACAGTAGATGCTCTCATGAAGCTTGATTTGTCTGCGGGAGTAGATGTTGAGATTAAGCTTGGCTAGGTGCCGGAGTTGGGTCTTGATACGGTTTGGTGCGATAGGGAATAGGGACGATGTATAGGAAACTTTTGGGAAGAAAGCTGGGCATGACAAACCTCTTTTCTCGAGATGGGGAACAGATTCCTGTGACTGTACTTGAGGTTGGGCCCTGTGTTGTAACACAGATAAAAACACAGGCCACAGATGGATATAATGCACTGCAGGTTGGTTTTCTAGAGAAGAAGTTCTCTCGGGTTGGCAAGCCAATGCAGGGCCATTTCAAAAAAAGTGGCGAACGAGGATATAGGTTTTTGGGTGAAATTGCTGTGGACGATCCCACGGAACACTCATTGGGGGAGACTTTAACTGTAGATGCCGCCTTTCAGATTGGGGAGTGTGTTGATGTGAGTGGTATTTCCAAGGGAAGAGGCTTTACAGGTGTTATTAAGCGGTGGGGGTTCCACGGGGGAAAGGATAGCCATGGGTCTAAGTTTCACCGTGCGCCTGGCTCTATTGGGGCGTCGGCGACTCCTTCCAAGGTTATCAAGGGACGCAAGCTCCCAGGGCGTTATGGTAATCAGCGAGTTACTGTCAAGAATTTGGAGATTGTTGACGTTCGTCCAAAGGAAAATGTAATGATTGTAAGGGGTGCTGTGCCTGGAAGCAAGGCAGGGCTGGTTGAGGTAAGGAAACCCAAGGTTATGCCCAAGGAGCAATAAGGCAGGAATAAGACTTATGGCCGTTGCTGACGTTTATAATAAAGATGGTGAAAAGGTTTCACAGATAGATTTAGAAGACCAGGTTTTTAAAGTGCCGGTGAAACCGCATGTCTTGCATGAAGTGGTCACTATGCAGTTGGCTAATAGGCGTGCTGGAACGGTGGCTACTAAAGGGCGTTCTGATGTTCGTGGCGGTGGGCAAAAGCCTTACCGCCAGAAGGGCACGGGTCGTGCTAGGGCTGGATCTCGAAGTTCTCCACTGTGGCGTGGAGGCGGTGTGATTTTTGGTCCGAGTCCACGTGATTACAGCTATAAGGTACCCAAAAAAGTGCGCAACCTGGCCCTTAAAATGGCACTTAGTAGTAAGTTGCGGGATAATGCCCTGATGGTCGTAGATCGGCTTGATTTGGAGGCTCCCAAAACGAAACATTTGGTGGCGGTCTTAAAAGTCCTTAAGGCTGAAGATGTTCTCGTAGTGATAGACCGCGAGATAGAAAACGTGGAACTTTCTTCTAGAAATATTCCTAGTGTTAAAGTGATTCGCTCCGAGGGGTTGAATGTTTATGATGTTCTGCGGTTTAAGGATATCGTCTTGGTGGAGCCTTCGGTGTATCAGATACAGGAAAGATTACTCTCATGACACCATACCAAATTCTAAGAAGTCCTTTAGTTACTGAAAAAAGCAGTATTGAAAAAGAAAAAACTAATCAACTGACCTTTGAAGTAGATCGAAAAGCGAATAAGGTTGAAATCAGGCGGGCGGTAGAACAGCTCTTCAATGTCAAAGTGGTTGGCGTACGAACCATGCAGGTGAGGGGAAAAGTCAAACGTTTTGGGCGGACACTAGGGAAGCAACGTAACTGGAAGAAGGCGATTGTGGCTTTGGCTGAGGGTGAACACGTTGAATTTTTTGAAGGTGCATAATAGGTAGCAGATATGTCAATTAGAACAACGAAACCAACGTCTCCTGGGAGGCGATTTCAAACATACGATACTTTTGAAAACATTACGGCTACAAAGCCGGAAAAAAGTTTGCTTAAACCGATGCCGAAAACGGGTGGTCGGAATGCTCATGGTCGTATTACATGTCGTTATCGTGGAGGAGGACATAAGCAACGTTATCGCTTGATCGATTTTAAGCGTAACAAGACAGATGTTCCAGCAAGAGTAGCGAGCATAGAATATGATCCGAATCGATCGGCCCGCATAGCGCTTTTGCACTATGTAGACGGGGAGAAGCGCTATATTGTTGCGCCTGACAAGGTTAGAGTAGGTGATAGAGTCGTTGCGAGCGAAAAAGCTGACATTAAACCTGGAAATGTATTACCTTTACGAAACATCCCGACTGGTACCCAGATTCATAATATAGAACTTCGGCCCGGGAAAGGTAGCCAATTGGTTAGAAGTGCAGGCAGTTTCGCCAAACTGATGGCCAAAGAGGGGCGGTATGCACATGTGAAGCTCCCATCTGGCGAGGTTCGTATGATTTTGACGGAATGTAGGGCTGCAATTGGTCAAGTAGGAAACTCGGAACATGAAAGTATTTCTTTGGGAAAGGCTGGTCGCAGGCGTTGGCTAGGTCGGACACCAAGTGTTCGAGGGGTTGCCATGAATCCGGTGGACCACCCTATGGGTGGTGGTGAAGGAAAGTCGTCGGGTGGACGACATCCATGCTCACCTTGGGGTGTGCCGTCGAAAGGCTTTAGAACTCGTAAAAAGAAGAAGGTAAGCGATCGTTATATCGTTAGGCGCAGGCGGAAATAAGTGCCATTTTTACGAGGCGCTTCAGTTATGTAAGTTTTTAGCTGGTGAAAGAGAAATAGGAAGTAACGAACTTAACGGGAGAAACTATGCCACGTTCACTCAAAAAAGGTCCTTACATTGAACCGAAATTGTTAAAAAAGGTCCTTTCAGCACAGGAAAGCAGGAGTCGAAAGGTAATAAAGACATGGTCAAGGCGTTCCACCATTGTGCCCGAATTGGTTGCTTTGACCCTGGCGGTTCACAACGGGAAGAAGTTCATCCCTGTGTTTGTTTCGGAGGATATGGTGGGGCATAAGCTGGGTGAGTTTGCGCCGACAAGGACTTTTTATGGGCATGCAGGTGTAAAGAAGACGCGTGTTAAAGCCAAGAAATAACAGACAGACTTAACGGACTTGAGACATGAAAGCTAAGGCAATAGCAAAACACGTACGAATTTCTCCAACGAAAGTTCGTAAGGTGGCAAAAGCAGTAAAAGGTAAACCGGTAGCGGATGCATTGAACCTGTTGGATTTTATGCCGCAGCGTTCCGCAAAGATTTTGACGAAAGTTGTTCGTTCTGCTGTTGCCAACGCTGATCAAGAACCTGATGTTGATGTGGATAGTCTGTCTATTTCAAACATTTCCGTTAATGAGGGGCCTACGTTGAAGCGTTTTAAGCCGCGAGCTATGGGGCGAGCAAGTAGGATTCTCAAACGGACTAGCCATATTACGGTTGTTTTAGCGGAAGAAGAGTAAACGGAGGGAAACTGCTTTGGGACAGAAAGTCAATCCGATTGGTTTTAGGTTAGGAGGCATTAAGTCGTGGGATTCTCGGTGGTTTGCGAGCAAGGACTATGCGTCATTTGTTGTAGCTGATTACAAGATCCGCGAGTTTCTCAAGAAAAAACTCTATCATGCCGGGATATCAAAAATCGAAATCGAGAGATGGGCCAAAAAAATTCGGCTGCGAATATATGCCGCTCGTCCTGGAATTGTTATTGGGAAAAAAGGCGCTGAGATCGAAGTGTTGAAAAAGGAGTTGGAAAAGAAAGTTTCTCAAGAGGTGGCTATCGATATTCAGGAAGTGCGTAAACCCGAGGTGGATGCCCAGCTTGTTGCTGAAAATGTTGGCTTGCAAATCGTTCGCCGGATAGCCTTTCGTCGTGCTATGAAGAGAAGTGTCTCCTCGGCCATGAGGTTTGGAGCTAAAGGTATAAAGATCTGCTGTTCAGGACGTCTGGGAGGTGCCGAAATGGCTCGGGCTGAATGGTACAAGGAAGGAAGAATCCCCCTTCATACCTTAAGGGCTGATATCGATTATGGGTTTAGTGAGGCCCGAACTACTTATGGTGCTATTGGTGTGAAGGTTTGGATTTTTAATGGTGAGATTCTTGAAAAGGATATGGCAGTCACCGCCTAAGAAAAACTACTATGTTAAGTCCGAAGAAAGTCAAATATCGAAAGCAGCAGAAAGGAAGAATGAGAGGTATTGCTTATAGGGGTTCGAAACTGAACTTTGGCGAATTTGGACTTCAGGCTGTTGAGTGTGGTCGTATGAGTTCTCAGCAGATAGAAGCCGCTCGTATTGCTATGACCCGCCATGTGAAGAGGGGCGGGAAAGTCTGGATTCGAGCTTTCCCTGACAAGCCGTTTACAAAGAAACCGGCTGAAACTAGAATGGGTAAAGGCAAAGGGGCTCCGGAAGGTTGGGTGGCAGTAATAAGGCCTGGTTTAATTCTATATGAAATGGCGGGGGTTGACTCAGATCTTGCAAAAGAAGCCCTCCGGTTAGCTGCACATAAGCTTCCTTTTAAGACACGCATTATAATGCGAGGTGGTGAGTATCTATGAAGGTAAGTGAGATTCGAGAGTTGAGTCCAGAGGAGCTCAGCGAAAAACTAGGTGAAATTACTGAAGAGCAGTTTAATCTTAGATTTCAGCATGCCACTGGCCAGCTTGAAAACACGATGAGGTTGGTGCAGGTCAAACGCGACATTGCTCGTATACAAACTATTCTCAGGGAAAATGAAGGATGACAAATTGCTAAGCGGTTTTATCCGAGGTTTGATAACAGATGAAAAGTAGAGGGTTACGGAAAAAGCGAACGGGCAGGGTTGTTAGTAATAAGACGGACAAGACGGTTGTGGTGTCAATAGACAGGATCGTCAAGCATGAAGCCTATAAGAAGTATGTTAGGCTGCGCTCCAAGTGTGTAGCCCACGACGAGAGGAATCAATGTAACGTTGGAGACAAGGTGGTGGTTTTGGAAACAAGGCCGATGAGCAAGACTAAGCGATGGCGCGTTTGTGAGATCTTGGAGAAGGCTATTTAAAGGGAACGGGTACCAATGATACAGGCAGAAAGCAAATTGCAAGTTGCGGATAATTCAGGTGCGAAAAAACTATATTGCATCAAGGTCTTAGGTGGTTCTAGGCGTCGGTATGCAAGGATTGGTGACATCATTATAGTTGCAGTGAAGGAGGCAATTCCGCATGCCAAGATAAAAAAAGGTGACGTTATGCGGGCGGTCGTAGTACGAACCAAAAAGGAATTACGTCGACCTGACGGGTCTTACATAAAATTTGATGACAACTCTGCAGTATTGATTGACCAGAACAAAGAACCGATTGGGACCCGAATCTTTGGTCCGGTAGCCAGAGAACTTCGAGCAAAGAAGTTTATGAAAATCATTTCGCTGGCACCTGAGGTATTGTAGATTGGAGCTTCATGTGAAGGAGAAAAGGTCTATGACAGGCAAGGCATGCCGTATCAAGAAGGATGATAAGGTCAAGGTCATAGCCGGCAAAGAGAAGGGTAAAATCGGCAAGGTCTTGAAAGTAAATCATAAACATGAGCGAGTCCTTGTTGAAAACGTCAATTTTGTGAAGTGCCACACGAAACCTGGAGCCCAATCCCGTCAGGGAGGTATTATAGAGAAAGAAGCTCCCGTCCATTGGTCCAATCTTATGCTGATGTGTGACAAATGTATAAATCCCATAAGAATCAAGATGCAGTACCTTGAAGATGGCAGAAGGGTTAGGGTGTGTAGAAAATGCGGAGAGGTCATCGATACGTAACCGGAAGTAAGTCGTCAAGTAAAAATAACTTATACATCTTGCTTGCCCTTTTGTCCGTTTTCTGTGTTGCATTAAGGCTAACATAACTCGTTATGCGCACCTTATGCGCCTTAAAAACGAACAAAATTACGGCGCAATCTGCACAACTTAATTTTTACTTGTCTCATAAGACAGGGTTTCGGCCTGCCAATGGCTTACTGAAAACCGAACCGTGAAGTGACAGGGAATTGTAGTGTTTAGAGGGTGATTATGTCTAATTTGAAAATACATTATAATCAGGAGCTTGTTCCCAAGCTTGTAGAGAAGTTTAGTTATAAGAATCTGATGCAGGTTCCAAGGCTAAAAAAGATTGTGCTAAACATGGGGATTGGGGAAGCAATCCAGGATATCAAGATTCTTGATTCTGCTGTGGCAGAGCTTGCTCTGATTGCCGGACAAAAGCCTGTAGTGAGGCGTGCACGCAAGTCAATTGCTTCATTTAAGCTAAGGGCGGGCATGCCGATAGGCTGTATGGCAACCCTTCGAGGGAATCGTATGTATGACATGTTTACAAGACTTGTTAATGTGGCATTGCCCAGGGTGCGGGACTTTCGAGGAATTTCCGGCAAGTCTTTTGATGGCCGGGGTAATTACTCGCTGGGCATTAAGGAACATATCATATTCCCGGAAATCGATTATGACAAGATTAGCAAGATAAAGGGGTTGAACATAACGGTTGTGACTACCGCCGAAACGGATGAAGAGGGCAAGGAACTTCTGGGATTGATGGGTATGCCTTTTAGGAGTTAGAATAAGGAGGGGGCGGGTGGCAAAAAAAGCTTTGAGGGTGAAGGCAAAACAGAAACCAAAATTTTCAACTAGGGCATATTCCAGGTGCCCTTTGTGTGGACGACCAAGGGCCTTCTTGAGGAAATTTGGCGTTTGCCGTATATGTTTTAGAAGCTTGGCACTAAACGGACAGCTACCTGGAGTGGTAAAGTCAAGTTGGTAGAGAGTTATTTATTCTAGGATTTGGTGGCGAATCAAGCTCCTATAGTAGGCTTGATTATGGGGTGAAGCGGGACTTAGGTTCTGTTTGTTCCCGGAGCGAGTGGTTAGTTTCCGAAAAAAGGAGAATTAAGTAATGCCAGTAACCGATCCATTGGCTGATATGCTGACTCGAATAAGGAATGCGCATATGGTCAAGCACAGTAAAGTTGATGTTCCTTTGTCAAAGATGAAGATTAGCCTTGCAAAAATCTTGAAAGATGAAGGTTATATAAAGAACTATAAATTGCTCAAAGACAAAGGTCACGGGGTTTTGAGGGTTTATCTCAAATATTACGAAAGCAGTCAGGCTGTCATTACGGGCCTTAAACGGTTGAGTAAGCCTGGTCGCAGAGTGTATGTAAAGAACAAGGACATACCGCGTGTTTTAAATGGGATGGGTATAACCGTGCTGTCTACCCCAAAAGGGGTCCTTGCTGGTCGTGAAGCAAGGAAACAAAACGTTGGCGGAGAACTCTTGTGTAGTGTGTGGTAAGGGTTGGTTTAGAGCTTGGGTTAGGAAAGGAAGTATTAGATAATGTCACGAGTAGGTAAGCAGCCGATTCCCATACCTGATAGCGTAAAGATTTCTTATGAGGGTCGCAAACTTACTGTGGATGGTCCGAAAGGGGTTTTGTCTCGTCAAATACATGACGACGTGAAACTTAGTGTCAAGGATGGCTTTGTGTGTGTTGTTCTTTCCAGTGAAAATAAAGGGGTTGCAGCTATACAAGGGCTTACGCGCTCTCTAGTGGCCAACATGGTGAGCGGGGTTGCTCACGGCTTTGAACGTACATTGGAAATTCTGGGTGTGGGGTACCGCGTTGAATTGAAGTCGAATGTTTTAACTTTTGCGCTAGGATATTCACACCCTGTGGTTTATAGACTTCCAGATGGGATAACGGCCTCCGTTACAAAGACTAAGGTTGTCTTGAGTGGTATTGACAAGGAATTGCTGGGGGCCACGGCAGCAACCATTAGGGGGTTTAGGAAACCAGAACCTTACAAGGGGAAAGGTATCAAATACGCCGAAGAGCGAATTAAACGCAAAGTAGGTAAAGCTGGAGCTAAATAGCAAAGGTATAGCACAGATGGGAGCATTAAACAAGAAAAGGCAAGCACGTTTAAAACGGAAGAAGCGGGTGCGGAGAACTATCTTCGGGACTGAAGAACGTCCGCGACTGACAGTCTTTAGGAGTGGAAGGCACATGTATGCCCAGATTGTGGTAGATGTGACAGGGCGGACATTGGTTTCAGTTTCAACTCTTCACAAGGAGATACGTCAACAGTCGCCATTTGAAGGCAAGGTTGGGGCGGCAAAGTATGTGGGCAAGCTTGTAGCCCAACGAGCAATGGATAAGGGAGTGTCTAAGGTAGTTTTTGATCGAAATGGCTTTTTGTATCATGGTCGAATTCGGGCTGTCGCAACGGGGGCTCGAGAACAAGGCCTTGATTTTTGACAAGGAGGACAGATTGATTAGGGAAGAAACACAAGAAGCTCAGTTAATAGACAAGGTGGTTCATATAAGTCGGACTGCTAAGGTTGTAAAAGGTGGGCGCCGTTTTAGCTTTAGTGCTGTTGTCGTGGTTGGGGATGGTAATGGGAAAGTGGGCCATGGCTTAGGGAAGGCTAAAGAAGTTCCTGAAGCTATTCGGAAAGGCGTGGAGCATGCCAAAAGAAGCATGATTGAGGTTGCCTTGGTAGATCGCACTATCCCGTATGAAGTCATAGGTAAATTTGGAGCCGGCGAAGTGTTCCTGAAACCGGCCTCGCAAGGTACTGGTGTTATTGCGGGTGGGGCTGTGCGAGCCGTATTGGAGGCTGCCGGCGTCCAGAATATACTGACAAAATGTATGAGATCCCATAATCCTCACAACTTGGTAAAAGCTACGTTTAACGGCTTGAGTCAGCTGCGTAGCCGCGATACGATTGCGGCATGGCGTGGTAAGCGGCCTAGTGAGATTTAGCAGAGCTTCCCATTGCCATGAAACCAGCTTTTGAGTATCTGATGAGGGAAAAGGTTGATGTCGGCAACGCTTAAGATAACGCTAAAAAGAAGTATCGTGGGAAGGCCTGAAAAACACAGGAAGACCGTACGAAGCCTTGGTTTAAGAAAACTAAACAAGACGGTCATTTTAAAGGATACCCCTAGCGTTAGGGGGATGGTTCGAAAGGTATCCCACCTGTTGGAGATTGAGGAGAACAGTAGTGATGAAACTCAATGAGCTTTCGCCTCCCAAGGGAGCCCGTCGTTGTTCTAAGCGTGTCGGGCGTGGAACAGGTTCCGGGCGCGGTAAAACTGCCGGACGTGGTGCGAAGGGGCAGAAGAGCCGCTCCGGCGGGAATGTTAGACCCGGATATGAGGGGGGGCAGATGCCTTTGCAGCGCCGATTGCCGAAGCGCGGCTTCAGAAATATTTTCAAGAAGAAATATGCTGTTATCAATCTAAGAGACCTGAAGCGATTTGAGAAGGGCGCCGTGGTGGACGCAAAGGCCCTAATGGACGTTGGACTTGTTAGTGGACGGTGGTATGGAGTGAAGTTGTTGGGGAATGGCGCTATCGATTATCCCTTGGTTATTAGAGTAAACAAATGCAGCGAGCGTGCGAGAAAAAACATTGAGGCTGCCGGCGGACAGGTGGAATTGGTTTAAAAATGATAGGTGGTTTCCAAAATATTTTTAAGATCCCAGAGCTGAAAAAACGAGTTCTGTATACCTTTGCATTGTTGATGGTATATCGTATTGGCTGTGCTGTACCGACTCCTGGCATTAATGGGGACGCCTTGGCCACATTTTTTGAACGTGCCAGAGGGACTCTATTAGGGATGTTCGACATGTTTTCTGGTGGAGCTCTGGAACGACTTTCCGTGTTTGCCTTGGGGATTATGCCGTACATTAGCGCTTCCATTATCTTGCAACTACTAACCGTGGTTGTTCCTCGTCTTGAACGTCTCTCTAAGGAAGGGGAAGCAGGCCGTAAGAAGATTACACAGTATACGCGTTATGGAACGGTTGTTTTGAGTGTGATCCAGGGATTTGGGATTGCTGTTGGGCTTGAAAGGATGAGTGTGCCAGGCGCAGATACTGTGGTAGCTTATCCCGGTTGGAGTTTCCGGTTGATGACAGTGATTACACTTACTGCAGGAACAGCATTCATTATGTGGTTGGGAGAGCAAATTACTGAACGTGGGATTGGTAATGGGATTTCCTTGATCATATTTGCTGGAATCGTCGCACGTATGCCTAATGCAGTGGGCAACACCTTCCGCTTGATGAGAACAGGCGAAATAGGGATTTTTTTGGTTTTGATATTGGTGGTGTTGATGGTGGTTGTAGTAGGGGTCATCATATTTGTGGAGCGTGGTCAGCGACGGATTCCGGTACAATATGCCAAGCGCGTCGTTGGCCGAAAGATGTATGGTGGGCAAAGTACCCATCTACCACTTAAGGTTAATACATCAGGGGTTATCCCTCCCATTTTTGCTTCTTCGATCATCATGTTTCCTGCCACTATTGCAAATTTTATAGATATTCCGTGGGTTCAGAGTGTTTCCCAAGCAATGACGCCAGGTAGCATAATATACAATCTCATATTTGTTGGGTTTATCATATTCTTTTGCTTTTTTTATACAGCGATCACCTTCAATCCTGCAGATGTGGCCGACAATATGAAAAAGCACGGTGGTTACATACCTGGTATTAGGCCAGGCAAGCGTACGGCTGATTACATCGATCGGGTTCTTACGCGCATAACCTTTGGTGGTGCACTTTATGTATCTGCAGTTTGCGTGTTGCCAACGGTGATGATTGCAAGGTTTAATGTACCCTTCTATTTTGGGGGTACAGCTCTTCTGATTGTGGTTGGGGTGGCTATAGATACGGTTAGTCAGATGGAAAGCCATATGTTAGCTCGACACTATGAAGGCTTTATGACGAAAGGGGGACCATTGAAGGGACGTCGCTAGAATGGTTATCCTCAAGTCTCCCAGAGAGATTGAAAAGATCCGTTTCAGCAACCAAATCGTTGCTGAGATACTTGCCGAGCTAAAGGAGAAAGTTGTTCCTGGTATTGACACGCTAACTTTGAACCGGATATCCGAAGAATTAGCTGCCAGAAAAGATGCCAAGCCCGCTTTTAAAGGGTATAGAGGATTTCCCTTTAGTTTGTGTGCATCGGTCAATGAGCAAGTTGTTCATGGTTTTCCTTCCAAAGTCCCCCTTGAAGAAGGAAGTATCCTGAGCATGGACTTTGGTATTTACTATAACGGATACTATGGTGACTCGGCTATTACCATTGCCGTCGGGGAGGTTTCTGATGCTGCCAAGAGACTGATGACAGTTACAGAGGCGGCCCTTTACGTGGGGATTGGACAAGCCGTGCCAGGCAAGCGATTGTCTGATATCTCCCATGCGATTCAGAAGCATGTGGAAGAAGCGGGGTTTTCCGTTGTTCGGAAATTTGTGGGGCATGGCATAGGAAAGGATTTGCACGAAGATCCTCAGATACCCAACTATGGGAATCCCGGTTTGGGGGTTCGTCTAAAACCGGGCATGGTCTTTGCCATTGAGCCCATGGTAAATATGGGCGGATATGAGGTTGAGACTTTAGAAGATAGGTGGACAGCTGTAACGAAAGACAGAAGTCTATCGGCCCATTTTGAACATACCATTGCCATTACAGCAGATGGGCCGGTTATTTTGAGTGACGTTGACGGCCAGCCCAGTTTATCAAAAAGTTCGATGAGTGTGGTTGAGAATATAGTGGCGATATGACCGCTTAATCTAAAGAAGCAGGTAAGAAAATGAAAGTAAGAGCGTCAGTAAAACGGATGTGTAAAAAGTGTAAGATTATCCGCCGTAACAGGATAGTTAGGGTTATTTGCGAGAATAAAAAACATAAGCAAAGACAGGGATGAGTTGGTTATTCGAATAGCCATTTAGGGACAACACGATAAAGGAGGCAGGATATTGGCACGAATAGCAGGGGTTGATTTACCAAAAAAGAAACGTGTTGAAATAGCTCTGACTTATATTTACGGTATTGGTCGGTCTAGTTCAGGGAAAATTTTGAGGGAGGCCGATGTAGGGCTGAGTGTGAATACAGATGAGTTGACCGAAGAGCAAGTCAGTGCCATCAGAAAGGTTATTGACAATGAATATAAGGTTGAAGGTGAACTCAGGACAGAGATTTCCATGAACATAAAGCGACTCATGGAGCTAGGTTGTTATCGCGGGCTTCGACACCGAAAGTCCTTGCCGGTGAGGGGGCAACGTACAAGCACGAACGCTAGAAGCAGGAAGGGGCCTCGCCGTGCTATTGTAGGTAAACGAAAAAAAATAAAGGAGACGTAGGGGTATATTATGGCAAGACCTTCTAAGAAAAAGAAAGAAAAGAAACACATCTTAAATGGTGTAGCCCATATTCAGTCTACCTTCAACAACACCATTATAAGTATTAGTGATCCGGCAGGTAATGTGGTTGCATGGTCTAGTGCGGGTGGGCAGGGTTTTAAGGGATCTCGGAAAAGTACTCCCTTTGCTGCTCAACTCGCGGCAGAAGATGCAGCCAAGAAGGCCATGGAGCATGGGATGAGAAATGTTGAGGTTTACGTCAAAGGGCCAGGCGCAGGGCGGGAAGCAGCGTTACGTGCATTGCAGGCTGCCGGATTCAATGTAGTTTTGATAAGAGACGTTACACCTATTCCGCATAATGGATGTCGGCCACCCAAACGCCGTAGAGTGTGAAAGGAGGACAGTTTTGGCACGTTATATCGGTTCGGTGTGCAGGCTTTGCCGCCGAGAAAATTTGAAGATGTTCTTAAAGGGGGACAGATGTTATTCTGACAAGTGTGCGTTTGACCGCAGGGGTTATGCGCCAGGGCAACATGGCCAGCGGCGCAGGCGCAAAATCTCTGATTATGGGATTCAGCTCAGGGAAAAGCAGAAGGTTAAGCGGATGTATTGCCTTTTAGAAGGTCAGTTCCACGGTTTATTCAAAAAAGCGGATCAGAAGAAAGGTGTGACCGGCACCAACCTTTTGGTTTTCTTGGAGAGGCGATTGGATAATGTGGTTTATCGCCTAGGTTTTGCCAATTCTCGGACTCAGGCCAGACAGTTGGTTCGTCACAACCACTTTACAGTAAATGGAAAAAAAATGAATATTCCGTCTTATCTGGTAAAAATAGGTGATGTTATTGAGGTCCGGGAAAAGAGCAGAAAGGTTGGAGTCTTTTTGGACGCCATGGAGACTGTGGTGCGTCGTGGGGTTCCAGGGTGGGTTGAGCTGGAAAAGGGGAAATTTAGGGGTAAGGTAAATGCATTTCCAGCCCGAGAAGAATTGACCATGCCAATCCAGGAGCAATTAGTTGTAGAGCTTTACTCAAAATAGCAGAAATGAGCTTGGTGGGTTAGTCGAGAATTATCTGTAAGAACAAAATGAGTGAATCGGAGGCGAGATTATGCCCTCAGAATTAAATGGGGTTATGTACATGAACTGGCGTGAACTCATCAAGCCAAACGGGATTGAAGTTAGCGTCAGTACAAATAATTACGGCAAGTTCGTGTGTGAACCTTTAGAGCGTGGCTTTGGAATTACTATTGGTAATGCACTTCGCAGGATACTCCTTTCTTCGATTCATGGTGCTGCTATCGTTTCGGTAAAGATAGACGGTGTCATGCACGAGTTCTCAGCTATACCCGGGGTGCTCGAAGACGTGTCTGAGATCACTTTGAACCTTAAAGAAGTGAGATTGCGAATGTCTGATTCTGGACCGAGGGCAGTCCGTATTGATGCTTCCGAGGAAGGGCCGGTCAAGGCGGGAGATATTATAACTGACGGAAGCATTGAGATACTTAATCCTGAGCATCATATTGCCACGTTGTCAAAAGGCGCTACATTGAAGATGGATATGAAAGTAAACGTGGGGAAAGGTTATGCTCCTGCCGAGTCAAACCAGGAGGAAAATGATCCCGTTGGTACCATACCAATAGATGCTATATTTTCTCCAATCAAGAGAGTCAAATACATTGTTGGAAATGCCAGAGTCGGCCAGGTGACTGATTATGATAAGCTCACGTTAGAGATATGGACGGATGGCAGCGTGTTGCCGGAGGATGCAACTGCGTATGGGGCGAAGATACTCAAAGAGCAGATGGCCGTCTTTATAAATTTTGATGAAGAACCTGAGCCTGAACCTGAGAAGCCGGAAGAAACAGAAGAACCTCTCAATGAAAATGTTTTTCGCAGTGTTGAGGAATTAGAGCTTTCAGTTCGTTCTGCAAATTGTTTAAAAAACGCCAATATTCAATATATTGGAGAATTGGTCCAAAGGACCGAACAGGAAATGCTTAAGACAAAGAATTTTGGTCGCAAGTCACTCAATGAGATTAAGGATGTACTCACAGAAATGGGCTTAACGCTCGGTATGAAGCTGGAGGGCTTTGTGCCGCCCGAGGGGGATGCTGAGGAAGGAGAAAGCAGCGATTTATGAGACACCAAAAGGCTGGGAAGAAGCTAAACCGCACTGGGAGTCACCGGGATGCGATGTTTCGTAATATGGTAACCTCCCTTTTTATACATGGACGGGTGCAAACGACAGATGCCAAAGCCAAGGAGCTAAGACGCTGGGCTGATCAGATGATTACGCTGGCAAAACGGGGTGATCTTCACGCAAGGCGTCAGGCATTGAGCGTTGTTAGAAGCAAGGTTGTAGTTCACAAGCTTTTTGAGGAAGCTTCAGAGCGTTTTGGTCAAAGGGCCGGAGGTTATACCCGCGTGATCAAGGTGGGTAGACGGGTTGGAGATAGTGCCCCCATCTCGATAGTAGAATTTGTCGGCTCGGAGGGGAAAAAAGACAAAAGGAAGCAGAAACGCAAGACAGCAAAGAAAAATGGTAGTGAGAGCAAAAGGAAAGGGGTTACAGAATCTGAAGAAAAGAAGGCGAAAGAAAGTGAAAGTCAGAAAAAAGTAACTGAGCAAACAGCTTCCGTGAAAGAAGAAGAGGCCGCAGAAGAGAAAAGGGATGAGAGCGCACAGGAGACAGATGCCGGACCGAAGGACGAAAGTGCTAGTCAAGCAGCAGAAGAAGAAAAGGGAGATAATAAGTAGGTTTCCCCCCGGGATTTGTTTTGAGTGTAATAGTCTAAGCAAAGAGGCTGGCTGATGATAGCCGGCTTCTTTTGTGAAGAAAAGCGGAATAGATGAAACAAAATATGCTTTCTCCACAAAACGCTGTTATTTTGATTATTGATCCCCAAGAAAAGCTTTTACCAAAGGTCTTTGAACCGGAACGTGTAACTGATAATATAATTCTTTTGGTCAAGCTTGCATATATTATGGACCTTCCTTTGATAGTAACCACTCAATATGCAAAAGGTATAGGGCCTATCGTAGAAAGAATAAGAGAAAAACTTTCTGAACAATCCTTTCTTGACAAAGTAGAATTTGGCTGTTTCAATAACAAGGTCTTCACAGAGCATATAGGGCAGCTGGCCGGTTCAAAAGATACTTTAGTTCTGGCGGGAATAGAGAGTCATATCTGTGTTATGCAAACGGCCCTTGGCGCCCTAGAGCATAACTATACGGTGCATGTAGCTTCAGATGCTGTTTCGTCACGAACTGAATGGAACTGGAAAACCGGTCTTGAGAGAATGAAAACAGCCGGTGCTATAATCAGCTCTACTGAGATGGTAATCTATGAAATATTGAAAAAGAGCGATTCTGCACAGTTTAAGGAGATACTTCCAGACTTAAGAAATTCGGCAACATAGCCCTTTGTATAGATCAGGTGACACCCATGAAACTTGATCAAAACCCTTTCTTTCGAAAAACTGTTATCCCATGGCATGATTCTGACCTATTTTGCATATTGATCTGTATTTTTATGACCTTTGTTTTTCTTTTTAGCAAGGTCGGTTTTCGCTTGGCATTGGAACATGCAAGGTATCAAGAACACGCGTGGGTGCCCTTAGTCCTTATGGTCTTGAGTGGTATCGTCTTGGCTTCAAACCTTATTCGGCTGTCAATTCGCATGGTAAGACGTCGCGTGACGGAAAGTGAAGAGTAAGGGCTCGCGAAATTTCACATTTTGGCATCTCAGCTTCAGCCCATCTTTGACCGATGCCTCTTTCACAAAATCCTCGAAATAGCTCGCTTCTCTCACAACTCCAACAAATGTTCCAAGCAAAGCGAACATGATTCTAGAAAGCCTTCCCCAGATGTTGAAAAACTGAAGACTTTTTCAACTAAGAGTCAACCGAAGACCCCACATGAGACCTTGTTGCGGAGCGCAAAAAGCCGCGCCTGCTGAAGCGCGGAGTTGTGCCTCAGAAGAAAAGGGTTGATGTAATAAATCGTAAGTCATAATATGATGACATGAGAATAACACTGTCCATACCCGATTCTGTGGCACGCCGATTCCAGGCGGCGGTACCTGCTCGCCAGCGATCGCGCCTCGTCACCCGTCTGCTTGAACATGAATTGTCAGAACGCGATGACTTCCTGCTTAAAGGATAGAGCCGATCCTGATAAGGTCGGGCTCTATCAGTTGTTCAAGAAGCCCTGTTTTTGGGATACTCGGTATAGAAGTGCAAAATGGGTACCCCACACATGAGACCTGTCTTTTTGGAGATTTGGAGGTTTCGAATCAAGATGTTTGCTGTGACGCCCGTTCTTAGAGCAGGGCCGATGGATGATATCTACATAATTACGGGGTGAAACAAAGCTTAGTTTTGGCGAAGGAATTTGTAACCAGCCTGCGATAAAGATGTTCGTCGAATATCACAAAAAAACAGAGCCTTTGAAAAATATAGTTTTGGTGACATCATAATCCACCTCAAATGTCCACGATCCTTAAAATCTTTCGTTTACAAAAAATCGGTGCTGGTTGCGGTCATAGTCTTACATCTATATTTTGGTCCGAGCATAGATCTCATCACATTCCAATTTTTCGCATGAACATAGATTTCAAACTGTGATTTTCATCTTGAAATTATTTTCAGGACTAGACAGATTAAGGCCGCGTTGAGCCCAAAAATGGCGGCTTAATGTATATGGTTGGCATGATATCTGTTTCAAATAGTTGTAATGTTAGAAATTTTATCTTGGCAAGAA
>RCNB010003648.1_pt1 | contig 18568 bp, 11 predicted proteins | sample 2041321 | NCBI WGS metagenome assembly RCNB01 (sample SAMN09708232, study PRJNA481090) | Marine sediment metagenome, whole genome shotgun sequencing project. | reverse complement strand
TATGGGTTGCAGTCCAGTGACCGACGGCAATCAGTGCAGATGTGTATCGTGCGGGTAGCCTCCACAAATCCCTTACCGCAAGAAACTCAGAATCAGGGCAGAATGATAAGAGCTTCAGAAATCGAAAGAATTATAGATCGCAATGGCTGTCCTATAAACCGAATTGAGAAACGACGCCAAATCAGGTGGCAAGTGCTCGGTCTTGGTCGGACATCACATCAGGCAAATCATCGAAGCTGGCATAGTTTAGCTGGTAGAGTTGCGCGTAGAGGCCACCGTGCTCGATTAGTGTATCGTGGTCGCCTTGCTCTACCAGCCGACCCTGTTGCAGCACGATGATGCGGTCGGCATTCCGGATAGTGGCGAGACGATGTGCGATGACCAACCCGGTACGCCCCTTCAGCAGCCGCTGCAGCGCCTTCTGAATCTGCATTTCAGTGTAACTATCGATGTTGGCAGTAGCCTCGTCCATTATTAGAATCTTGGCATCAGCAACCAGGGCACGGGCAAAACTTAGAAGCTGGCGTTGCCCAAGGCTCAGGTTGCTTCCGCGCTCTGCCAGCATTGTGTCATAACCCTGTGGTAGGGCCTCGATAAAATCATGGGCGCCGACGGCTATTGCGGCTTCAACCACCGCTTTGTCTTCGGCCCAGTCCGACGCATAGCGGATGTTGTCCCGCACTGTCCCGGTGAACAAGTAGGGCTCTTGCAGCACCATCGCGATATGGCGCCCAAGGCTCTGCTGCGTCACGTCTCGCACATCGCGCCCGCCAACCAATACTGCGCCGTCTTGCACGTCGTAGAACCGGTGTATCAGCGCCATTGTGCTTGATTTTCCGGAGCCGGTCGGGCCGACCAATGCCACCGTCTCACCAGAGTTCACGCGGAAACTGAAGTCTTTGAGCACGGGATGCTCCGGATTGTAGCCGAAGGTCACATTGCGGAATTCGACCGAACCATCATCGCAATCCCCAAGCGGCATCGCATCCGGGGAATCTTCGACATCGACCTCGACGTCCAATACCTCTGTCAGCCGGTGACCAGAGGCCATGGCGCGCTGCATCACCGAATATTGCATTGTTAGAGAACGGATTGGGTCAAAGAACCGCTGGATGTAGAACAGGAACGCCACCATGACGCCGACCTCGATCCGCTCCGACACCACCATCAGGCCACCGGCCAGGGCCACTACAGCCATCGCGCTACCAGTCAGAGTGTCGACGATCGGGATCATGATCTGCGACAGTTTCGAAGCCCGTAATTGGGCCCTGTAAGTATTGTCGACAAGCTGCCCATAGAGTTCGGCATTCAGATTGGCGCGATCCATAGCCTGAACGGCACGCACGCCGTGAATCGCCTCGGCCAAGGCGCCATTGGTGATTGAGTTCGCCTCATGGGCGGCCATGAAAGCGGCACGGGCCCGGGTCAACCACAAGATGCGAACCCCAAACAGTATCGGAATGACCGTCAGGACCATCAACGCCAGTTGCCAGTCGAGCCAAAGCATAACCGCTACGATCCCGAACAAGAGCAGCAGATCACCTATAGCGAGCACGGAGGTTTCAAGAAATTCCTGCATCGAATTAACGTCGCCTTGCAAGCGCGACATCAACCGGCCGACCTCGGTTTTGTCCATGAATGAGAGCGACACGCGTTGCAAATGGCCGAACATGGCACGCCGAATATCGAACAAAACGTCCTCGGCCATTCGGCCGGTCACGAGTTCCTGCACACGCGACGCGACAAAATTGATGGCGACAATGACGGCAAATATTGCGACAATCTCAAGCAATACCGATGGCGGCGCATCAGACGTCATACCGTTGTCGATTGCATAGCGAATCAAAAGCGGGATTGTCAGTTGCGAGCCTGTAAATGCGATAACTGCGGCTACGGAAATCACTACATTGCGTTTGTAGGGGCGGACAAACTGCCAGATCCGTTGCGTTACCTTTCCGTCGAACACCCGACCAAAAATTTCTTCCTCGATGCGGTCTGATCCGACAACTGCGCGCATACGCGGGCGCTCATCTTCGTGGGGGTCGATGGGTTCACCGGGTTTTGTCTGGCTCATCGTATCTCTACCTTCTCAGCCAACATTTCGGCATTGGGGCGCATCTGCAGTTCGTGCAAGTCGCTGTAGCGCCCTCCCAACTTCAGCAATTCTTCATGGCTGCCTTGTTCAATGATCCGCCCCTGCTCCAGAAACAGGATCCGATCGGCGTGCATCAGGCTGGCCAACCGATGGGCCACAATCAGCGTCACGCGATCTTTGGCATATTCCTTAAGTGCCGTGCGGATGCGATTTTCTGTCCCGGCATCGATGGCGGCAGTCGAATCGTCAAAGATTAATACCGCGGGCTTCATCATAAGTGTACGCGCAATTGATAGACGCTGCCGCTGTCCGCCGGACAACGACACACCGCGCTCGCCAACGATCGTGCCGTACTTGCCGGGCAAACCAAGTATATAATCATGCAATTGAGCGGACTCTGCAACGCCGCGGATTTGGTGCGTTTCGGTGAACGGATCAGCATAAGCGATGTTGTTCTCGATCGAGGTGGTGAACAAGAAGCTGTCTTGCTGAACAACAGCCACGGCCTGACGAACTGACGACAGGGTTGCGTCGCGAATGTCCTGCCCATCGATGCTGATGGAGCCCTGCGTGGGATCGTAGAAACGTGGGATCAGGTGCATCAAAGTCGTTTTTCCGGAGCCAGGCGGGCCGACAATGCCGACAGTCTCGCCCCTATGTGCTTCAAAGCTGATACCCAACACTGCTTGTCGCCCAGTGTCCCCCGCATATGCAAAGCTAACGTTTTCAAGCTTTAGCGTGCCGTCGGTGATCTTCAGGTCCGAAGCGCCCGGCGCGTCAGCGATTTCGGCTTCGTGATCAATCAAGGCAAACAGCCGCGCGCCACAGGTTGAGGCGCGCGCGTATCCATTCACCATCATGCCCAATTGACGTACTGGCATCTGCAGGATGGTCATGAAGGTCAGAAACGTGGCCAAAGTGCCCAGCGTGATTTCCCCTGATGCCACTTGCCGCCCGCCAAAATACAGGACCAATCCCATAGAGACAAAGAATGCCAGCGTCATCGCTGCGGTGTTCTTGACCCGAGTTTCGATCCTTTGATGGCTGAGTTCTAGCGCTGATTTCGACGCGACTTCGAACTTTTTCATTTCATGTTCGGATGAGGCAAAGGCCCGAACCACGCGGATACCGGCAAGATTTTCCTCCATTACCTGACTGAGAACGCCGAGCCGTTCCTGAAGGATGAGCCAGGTTCGACGCAAAGCCAGTCGCATGACCGTGCTGCGCCATCCTGCGAAAGGCACGAAAGACAGTGCCAGCAGGCCGAGCATAAAATTGGTTGATAGCAATAGCGTCGCCCCAAGCCCGATCAACAGGCCCAGAAGAACGGTGCGTACCAGCGCGGTCGAAAAGTACATCCGCACGCCTTCCAAATCCAGCATGCCGACCGTGATCAGATCGCCCGAATGGGTCCGGTCGTGAAAAGAAAAGGGCAGACTTTGGATTTTTCCATAAACGGCATTGCGGATATCGCGCGCCAGCGAATGTCCGACGGATTCCGCAGTGTAGTTCTGGATAAGCGTGAATAACCCGCGTGCTACGCTTGCTGCGAGCAAGAGCAATGCTATCGGGTAAAGCGTTTCGGGCTCGGCCTTTGCTGCCGCGACTGCTTGGGTCTGATCCACTGCGTGCCCCAGGAGAACAGGGATCGACAATTGCATCAGAACTGCAGCCACAGTTGCCGCCAATGCCAATCCTGCTGCGATGGGGTAGCCAAACGCCATCCGCGTGATGCGGGCGATGGCACCAAGCCCTGCATGGGGGTCAATAGTTGCCGTCCGCCGAAATATCCGGTCGGAGCTAGCCTCATGACCAGATTGAGTATTTTTTGTCATTCTATTGTCGCCGCGGACTTAGCGTCGTGGCCTCCATATGGCTCGAACTAATAGTCTATTGTCCGAGAGACTGGCAATGTTTGATCGTGCAGTAAGTTCGCACCGCCCAAACGGACACGCACTCCACCTCCGACCCCGCCAACACCAAAACACGCGTTGTTCACGAAACGCGGATTGCAAATGGTGTGCGGCTCACTGATGAGCCCTGGCCCTGCGGTGAGCGCATTGCTCAACGATCATAGCAGCGAGGACGCGAAATGAACCGAAACGGCCTGGCCGATCAATCGATGTCAGAGTTCTTCGAATACTAGCTCTGGCACAACGACTTCCCAAGCCTCTCGCCTGATCGTGTGATGAAACGCTTCGTCACTATCATCTTTGCGCCAGCGAAGGATCGCAGCAACTTCGCCACGCACAAACCGCGCGTTTCCAGGCGGGGAAAAACTCTTTGCCAAGCGCCCAAGGCTCCGGCCTTGGGAGTCTTGCAATTGCCAACGGTCTCGATCGCGAACAAGTGTCAAAGCGTCGCCGACCCGAGCTTCTGAAGTAGCGACAAGTACTGGGTTATTGTGACGTTGACGCCCGGCGAAGGACAGGTCGACCATGCGCGCCTCCGCTGACTGAAAGTATCTTCTCGGTCCGGGGAAGGAAGCTAAATCGGGCTTAACAGTCCGACTTACAATCGCTGGAGACTGCGTCGGCAGATACTCGTGGTTATCATTGCTCATCACAATCAGGTTTCGTCGTGCACGTGTCATGGCCACATAGAACAGCCGACGAGGCGCGTCCTGATCTTCATTCCTGCTGGGACGCTCCCAGCCGCCGTCGAGTATCACCACATCGTCAAACTCAAGCCCCTTCGCTCGGTGCGCTGTAAGCAGTTTCAGTCCGCGCTGTTCGCCCCATGTCTCGCCTGCCCATTCCGCGAACCACTCGATGATATCTTCCGAGGGAAGACTCCGGCCATCGATTTCTCGCGCGAGAATTCCCAAGCCTTCACCTATCCGGTTCGTCCATCGGGAGCTTTGAATTGCGTTCAGCCTTTTGGTCAGGTCAGCCACAGAGAACAGTTGGCCGCGATCCTCGCGAAGTGTGCCGATGAACTCTTGCATCTCCCGCATTCGCCACAGGCCCGGGAGCTGTTCATTAGCGATCTCGACGGGAACACCAAGGGCCTCGGCGTAATCCCGTAACGGAGCCAGTTTGCGCCAGTCTCGCGAGATGATTGCTGCCTTTGACCAAGTCCAGTCAGGGATCAGGCGCGACAAACGAAGCAGCTCGTCTATGGCTGCCATCGCTTGTGCGTCATTGCCGGGCGGACACTCAAGGATCTGCACGCGGCCCTGTGCGACAGGATCAAGTGCCGCCATTTCTCCGCCGGGTGGTTCTTTGCCACGAGCCTGGTCGACGGTGATGTCGTGGCCAACCTTCATCCTGTCTGCGGCGTGCTCAATGACGGCGTTCGCAGCTGAGATGATGTTTTCGGCTGAACGGTAGTTGTCGGTGAGAAAAACTGGCTTCGCTGAATAGTCATGTTCAAATTGCCTGATGTGCCGGACCGAGGCACCAGCAAATGAGTAGATATTCTGATCGTCGTCTCCGACCGCAAAAAGGCTTATGCGAAGGTCAGGATCATCGAGGCTTCGACCAGCCACCGCTGAGATCAGAGCATACTCCTCGGGCCCTACGTCCTGGTATTCATCGACCAAAAGCCAGCGGTATCCATGGACTAGGGTATCTCGCAGCGCTTCTGCCGCCGCTTTGTCCAACCCGTCGCCGCGCAAAAGTCGCACCGCGTCCATCAAGAGACTGTCGAAATCCTGGCGCTCGGCGCCTGCGTTACCTGCAAAGCTCGCACCCACAAGACGCATGGCGAGGGCATGAATCGTTGAGACTGTTACAAAACGCGCATCGTCGCCGATCAGGCCGCGCAACCTTTCTCGGATTTCAGCGGCTGCATGGCGATTGTATGCGAGCACCAGTATCCCGTTCGGGTTTTCGCGCTTAATCTTCACGAGATACGCGATGCGATGCACTAACACCCGCGTCTTCCCGGAGCCTGGCCCTGCGAGTACAAGCACATTTGTTTGCTCGCGGTCGTCTTTGACGATTTGTTCCTGAGTGGTGTTGCCCAGAGAGTCGACGATGCTTGTCCAGGCCTGCCCTGTTGCTTGTCGACGGAATTCAGTTCCTCGGCCTGGCATCCATCGACGCATAAATGCGTCCCGGTTGAGTTCGAAATAGTCTTGAGCAAGCCTCTCGGCGTCAACTATGCACTCAAGTCCCTTTTCCGCATAGGCGGCCATGACATGGGTTTGAATCGTCTGCTCTGTGTAGTGTTCTTCGAGAGGGACGAAGTTCTGGACAGTGAAATTTCCGCCCTTTGGGTCAAGATGAAGTGTAATGGCAGGTCGGAAAACTGACAGGCCTTTGCCAAGCGTCACAACCTGCTGTTCATGGAGCCAAAGGAGCGCCCTATCCATAAGCTTGTTTGGATCATTGACAGCTCCACGAAGCATCGCATCACCGTTGATCGCAGCCAGTAAGTCGCCAAGCGTCGTCTCAACTGGGATGTCCTTGCCGCGCACCCCTTTCGGAACCTTGTCAGTCAGTTGCGACAGAAGTCTCTCAGCCCCTTGCCTGCGGATATTAGCCGTCTTCTCAACCACGGACCAGGAGCGCTGCAATCGGACAAACAGGCTGCCGCGCGAAGCTCTCCGAACATGCAGGTTACCCCGCCCGCCTTCCATGTCACGCCCGTCCTGCGCCATGCCGCGCAGGAGACCTTCGACAATATCGGGGCGCACCGAGACATGGCCACGGTCACGCAGGACCTGACACGTGGCCGCAAGATTGAAAGGAGAGGGTTCGCCATTGTCCGCATCAGGGGCCTCTTCCCGCAATTGAGAAATCAGGTCAGCCTCAAGTCTTGAGGCTTCTTCGAGCCGAACACGGGACATGTCCTCGACACCCACATGCACGAAGATCGTGATGTTTGTATCGTCATTGGCAATGCCCTGGGCTTCCAGATCGGTCAGGGCCTTGCGTAGTGCCGGACCTGGCAGGCCGCTGGCCCCGCTCAGCACATCTGTTGAGATGCCTTCTTCTTTAGGCGCATTGATGATGTGTCGGACAATGTTTAGTAGCTTTAGCCGCCTGGCCTCCGTGATCTCAGCCCGATCAAGGATCGTCTTTGCGTGTTCGAGATCACGTACAAGAAGCGACGCAGGGAATATCTGGACCCGGTTTTCCTCGCGCCTCAGGAGCTTCGACTCCTCCAGCCAGGCGACCGCCGTTTTGACCCGGGTGTCATCTGTTGCTGTGTCGCGCTGGAAATCGTAGTCCTTTTCCTCTTTTACTATTTCGCCTGAGGTGGCCACGATTTCGCCGTTCTTGCGAGTCCGATTGTCCAGCCGGCGCACTGCTTTTAAAATCGCACTGATTTCATGCCGCGCCAGGCGTGAACGGGCGCTAAGGCTGAACTGGCGGTCAACGTCTTCTGTGTTGAATAGCAGAACGCATTGAGCCGGGTCCCGATCACGCCCGGCACGACCAGCCTCTTGCAGGTAATTTTCGAGAGACCCGGGAACATCTCCATGAACGACCAGGCGGATGTCCGGCTTATCAATACCCATACCAAAGGCATTGGTCGCCGCAATGACCCGGAGGTCACCAACCCTGAATGCTTCCTGGACTTCTCTTTTCTCTTCGGCGCTCAGGCCAGCGTGGTACCGCTCGGCTGTGAACCCTTGTTGCTTCAGAAACGCCGCCACCCGTTCTGTCGCACTACGCGTTGCGCAGTAGACCACCGCACCTGACGCGCCTTTATCGGGCAGGTTTGCCTCAATCGTATCGAGGATATCGGCCAGCTTCGTGGACCGTTGCGTTGGTAGCACTTCAAAACCCAGGTTCGAACGCGACGCCCCGCCATCGACTTGGGTTAATTCAAGCCCAAGGCGATCTTTGAAGTGTGAACAGATGTCCTGAACGACATCCGGCTTTGCAGTAGCTGTAAGACAAAGCACGGGTGCGATTTCGTCACCCGAACTCTCTTTGATGAAGCGGCCAACGTAGCGATAGTCAGGTCGAAAATCATGGCCCCATTTCGAGACACAATGGGCTTCATCCAAGACCCAGAGGCCAACCTCTCGTTGCGCAAGCACGGATCGAACGGACACGCTGCGAAGTTGTTCCGGCGAAATCAGCAGGATAGCCGCATCGCCCAATCTCACTTTGTCCAAAGCGTCGTGTCGTTCCGGGAGCGACAGCATTCCGTTGACTGTGACCGCTGAGGCAATGCCCGCACGCGCCATTCCTTGCACCTGGTCTGCCATAAGAGCCACAAGAGGCGAGATCACGACAGTCAATGCGCCCGTCTTGTCAAACCGGGAAAGCGCTGGGATCTGGTAGCAGATGGATTTTCCAGTACCTGTGGGCAGGATGCCGAGAAGGCTTTCGCCCTTCATGGCGCTGGAAACGATCAACTCTTGAAGTGGGCGCCCGAACTCGTCCGCAGGCTCAGGACGAAAATCTTTGAAACCGAACCATCGATCTAGAGCTTTTTGCGGGTCATTGTTTGTGCGGCAGTAGCTGCAATTATCGTCTCCGCAGTTGCTGTCCCTGAGCTTTCTAACAATCCGCGCGGCGTCACTGAACTGCGCCCGCACCCAAGGCGGCATTACCGAGTCCCCGCCAGCCACTGAAATCCAGGACAGAGCATATGCCATTGGCCAGCCAAGGCTGGAGTCGTCGAGTCGTGCGAGGGTGCTTGCAAGCATCGATAAGCATGCCGCCCCGTCGAGCAGTCTTTGGATCGCGCCTTGTGCTTCTTCTATTCCTGGTTTTGTGCGGCCTCGAATATTAGCGAAGAGCTCATCGAAACCACCGCTCTGCGGAGACCGGCAGCACAGATAGTGGTACGACGTAAGGGCGTCGGGGGATTTGCGATTAAGCTCAGAAAATGCCTCAATCTGGTTTTCCAGAACTTCAAACACAAGCCGGGCATCAAATTCCGGATCATTCACATGACCTGTCTGAAGCCGTCCATCTTGGTAGTGTTTCACCAAGTGGTGGTAAGGGTTCCTTGGAAACGCAAGCGGGTTGAGCCAGAGCGTATCTATCGGTGCTTCCGCCAAGGCCACGAACCTCGGCGACGCTGCGACCAGATGGGGTAAGTCGGAATATTGTGCCCAATGACATGGTCAAAACCTTGGCAGAACGCGTCGAGTTCGGTCAAAGCCATTCCAATGTTGTTTTTGGCGACAATCTTTGGTGCATCGGAATCCTGTGCAACTGCCGCAAGCGCGAAGATTTTCGCCTTTTCGGGATCGACTTCGAGGTCGATCGAAACACATCGACTGAGAACGTCACAACGATTGATGTTTTCTGTCTTGTTCATTTCAGGTTTGCCAACTGCCTAGCATCAAGTGTCTGAGTATACTTCTTTTTTGGGTGAAACTATGGCGCACTATATGGGTTGCAGTCCAGTGACCGACGGCAATCGGTGCAGATGTGTATCGTGCGGGTACCTGGCAGCAAGGATGGTATTTGCCACTTTTCCTCTGACACCAAATTCTAGCCCGTGGTCACGGTTCAGTCTAGGTCTCAAAAATTGCTTGTTTTCAAATAGATGCAAGCCACGATAGCAATAGGAAATCCGGCGCATTCACCCGCAATAACGTGTTCGCGCAAGATCGTCTATTTGACGTGTCAACGCCTTCGTAGGTCATGGCGTTTTCTCTTTATATTATTATTGCTTCTTGCTAGATGCCGCCTATGAATTTTTTTTGTGAAAGCGGTATAAAATGAGCGATGCAAAAACACCGAAAAAGGCTGAAGCTGTATCAAAAAAGAATGAGACTACTAAGACTGAGGTTGCTAAGACCACGGTAGATAAAACTGAAACGACCAAAACTGACAGTAAACCAGTAGATAGCCCGACAACTGAAGCAGTTTCATCGTCTAAGTCAGCCGCTCAATCATCCATCAGTCATTTTTCCAGTGTTTCAACGCCACAGTACCGCTCAGGATGGAATAATATTTTCGGTGATGGAACTGTCGTTAAAAAGACATTGCCCGAGGAGGCTAGCGAAACCGATTCTCCGATGAAACTTGAAATCTTAGATGATGAGGTCGATGCGATCTTGCGAAAGATACTTGATGAGACGTTTATTGATTTGGCCAAAAAGCATGGAATCGACTTAAATGGCTCAAAAAGTTCATTATGTTTTGAGTACAATATCAACTGTGAGATCAAAGAAAACTAAACTGCAGCGGCTTGATGTGGCAGAAAGAGACCGGCACCAATCTGAACCGCGCCGACAGCTAAGAGCCGCCAATATAGTTGACGCGTCGGCACACCAAAAGGTAGCTGAGGAGCCAACGCATCCCTTCAGATCCGCAGGATTTCCATGAAGTTCCTCGCCGCCCTTCTCACATCACTCACCCTGCTGACAACACAGGCTCAGGCCCAGAACAAAGCAGCCATCGAGAAGCAATTTCAAAGCTGGCTTGTTCAAAATATCTGGCCACAAGCCAGATCCAAGGGCGTCTCCCGCAATACATTCAATGCGGCCTTCTCTGGTGTTACTCTGAACTGGAAGCTGCCAGATCTGGTTCCGCCAGGAGCAAAGGCCAAAGTGCCTAAGCAGCAGCGACAAGCTGAGTTTGGCTCTCCTGGTAAATACTTCAACCGCGGGTCCGTGGATGGCGCGACATCTGTGGGCCGCCAGATGGCAAGAAGACACGCCAACACCCTCAAATCAGTGGAAAGCGAAACTGGTGTTCCTGGCCGTATCATCCTGGCAATCTGGGGCCGCGAAAGCGGGTATGGGCGCGCCGCCATTCCCCATGATGTCTTTGAGGTGCTCGGCACCAAGGCCTTCATGAGCACCCGGAAAAATTACTTCCAAGGCGAACTTATCGCGGCTCTTGAGATCGCGCAGGCAGGTCATGCTCCGAGCGGTGCTATGAAAAGCAGCTGGGCCGGCGCACTTGGGCAGCCACAGTTTATGCCGTCGAATTTCCTGAGATATGCGGCCGATGGAAATGGCGATGGGCGGGCTGATATCTGGACTTCAGAAGCCGACACAATTGCCTCTATCGGCGCCTATCTGGATCAGCATGGATGGGTGACCGGTCGGGACTGGGGGTTCGAGGTCACGGTTCCTTCTTCTGTCTCCTGTACCCTTGAGGGACCGGATCAGGGGCGCCGTATCTCCAAATGGGAAGAGATGGGTATCGGGCGCATTTCAGGGCGCCCGTTCCCTGACCATGAAAGACGTGGTGAGGGCTATCTGCTGATGCCGGCGGGGCGCGGCGGACCTGCCTTCATCGTGACCCCAAATTTCTATGTCCTCAAAGACTACAACATGAGTGATCTCTATGCCCTCTTTGTGGGTCATGTCGGGGATCGCATCCAATACGGAGTTGGAGACTTTGCTGCCCGTTGGGGTGCAGTCGACAATCTTTATCGATCAGATATCGCAGCGATGCAGCGATCACTCGAGAAGCCATGATGTCGGCGGATCTGATGGTTTGCCAGGATTCAAAACCAGACGTTCTATCGGACGCTGGCAGGAAAATAATGGTCAGAAGCCGACTTGTTTCCCCGAAAAAGGAATGGGTTTGGAATAGGCGCATCCCATACGGGGCAGCTTGATTGCTTTTTGGGATCAATCAGCTCGTTGGCCCCCTCGGCGGCGCTTGGAGCAATATTCAACATAATATTCGCCAGGCGGAGTTCACGGTTCGTTTTCACCGCCCAACTATCCCAAAGACTGCCTGCGTGCGCCGCCCCGCATTCGTGGCACACGCAGACAAACATACGTTTTTCTGTCGAACATTTGGACCGGCATGATGGGCCCAAGCGGGATCGCCGCCATTCCCATCGCCACACTTGATCCGCCCCACAGTGCGGCGTCTCCTGCGGTCCCCGCGCTTAATGGGTCCTGGTCCCCAAATAACGGTTCGTCGCCATATGACGACTATGTCGTGAATGCTTCCGTTTCTGTGATCTTTTTAAACTCAGGCAGAAATTCGCCATGGTGCAGCGCCAAGTATTTCGCGATCCGATCATTGGTCATGAGTTTGGAGATGTAGCCGCGTGCCAGAATGAGATCGAGATGGTCGACCCCGTAGTTGTCTTCAACCAAGCGCACCTCACGCTCTAAGTTCGCAGATTCGCGTTCCATCAGATCAAGCTGTGCCCGCAAAATGCCTTTGATTTTCTTCGGTGGTGCACTGTCCGTCGTCAGGGTTTGTCGCCCGAAATTTTGCTAGGTCCTGATAAGAAATTGCATTGGCATATCCATGCGCCAATATGGTCAAATTTTCTGTTCCAACCACTTGGCCTTGTCTATTTGCTCATGAATAACCGAAATCTTATGCTCCAGACGCTTACGCTTTTCAGGTTTGGTGGCGTCCTGAAGCTCGACTGCTAGCTGGGTTTCCTTTGCCATAAGCTTTTCTATCGCTTTCTTGATATGGCGCGGCTTGATCTTCTCTGCCTTACCCTCGGCCAAACGTTCCTGATATTTGCCCAACCGTTTGACTATGCTTTTTAATCCCATGGTTCTGTATCCTTTTCGTATCTGGGTAACGTACAAACGCGTTGCAACAGTTTCATGACGGCATTTCCTGACTGTCGATATCATCTTCGTCGGCAGACAGAATGCCTTCGATCTCGGCCATCGGCCCCTCGGGTTCGGAATAGAGGAACCGGGTTGCATCAATAACGTCCTTCATCGCCCGATACCCATAGGCGGCATCGTTGAGAAACGACGTTGCCTGAGGGCCGCTCAAGGCCCCCTTGATCATAAGGGTTTCAACAAAATCACCCAGTTCCGACTTGACCTTTTTGGCACGCAGCCTTTCTTCTTCCAGCCAAAGGCTACTGCGGTCCTCGGGATCGGCATCGGCCATTTTCTTTGCCTCAACGATCACCCGCGCCAATTCAGTGCGAAGCCGGTTATAAAGCCGCGTGATTTCCCCATGGTCCGCCGATGTAAAGGTCGAAGCGTTATCTCGCAGGTGCTTCACTTCTTTGACCGCGCGTACCATTTCTTCGGCGGAGCGGCGCAACTGGTGCAGGTTTTTCACCGAGGATTCCGGCAAGTCCCCTGCCAGAGATTTGGTGATAAACTCAAGGATCGCAGAATAAAGTGACTTGATCCGCTGCTCGTAGAGGGCGTCGGCATCGATTTCGAAGGGTCGGCGCGAGGCGTTGACATAGGCCTCGATATCGGGCGCTTCATACAGCTTGTGACGGTGCAGATTCAGAGCATGCAAAATCAATTCAATAGCGTTGTCATGGAGGTGCGCAATCTCTTTGCGCAGCGCCAGTTCGATGGTTGCCGGAAACTCACCGACGGCTTCGTTGATGTAGCGCGGCAATGAGATGTCCGGTACGACATCGGGAATGGCGCGAGTGAGGAACGAAATCAACTTGTTCATCGCTGGCAACATAAGTGCCACGCCCAGCACGTTGAAGATGGTGTGAAAGACCGCCAGTTTCAGCGCATAGTCATCTGGGCGAATGCCGACACCATCGCTGACCCAATCTACAGCAGTTACGATCGGTGAAATCAGGATCAACGCCGCCCCGGCAGTGACAGTGTTGAAGATCAAGTGTGCCAGAGCCAGCCGCTTGCCCTGGTAATTCGCTGTCATTGACCCAATGATCGCGGTAATCGTCGTGCCAATATTGGCCCCAATCGCCAGGGCCAGGGCATTTTCGTAAGAGACTTGCCCAGCGGCCAGGGCGGTGATGACCAGCACCATTGTCGCATGGCTGGACTGCATGACCACTGTCGCGGCAGCCCCGATCAGAGTGTAGACCATCAAACCGACAAATCCGGTCATGGCAAAACGCGTCAGGTCGAACTGGTCCTTGAAGGCCTCGAAACCCTCTTTCATGTAGTGGATGCCAAGGAACAGGAACCCCAGTCCCGCCAGAACATAACCGGCGCCCTTTAAATACTTCGATTTCTGGAATACCAGAACGATGCTGACGGCGAGCATCGGCAACGCATAGGCCGAGATTTTGACCTTGAGGCCAAAGCCCGCTACCAGCCAGGCGCCCGTCGTGGTGCCGATATTGGCGCCAAAGATGATCCCGACACCCCCGGCAAGCGAGATCAAACCGGCGCTGAGGAACGAAATTGCAATGACCGAGACCAGCGACGAGGATTGCATGATCGTCGTACTCAGCACCCCAAAACTAAGCGATTTAAAGGTTGATCCGGTCGCGCGTTTCAGCAGGTTCTCCAGAATGCCACCGCTGAAACGATTGAAACCGTCCTCAAGCATCAGCATACCAAACAGGAAGATGGCAACTCCTGCTGCGATCTCCTGAAAATCAGGGCTTATCCAAAAGCTGAAGATCAGGAGGACCAGGATGACCGGCAGCAGGCTTCTTTTGTATATACTTTTCATATCAGGGCATCATCATTCCGCGCAGCATAAAGTAGAATATGCTGGCCAGGACTGCGGCAACCGGCACGGTGATAATCCAGGCCGAAACAATTTTAAGCAGTGAAGATCTTTTGACAAGTTGCCGTTTCAGGGCGCGCTGTAGTTCTTTGCGTTGAGCCGCTGAAATAACTGCCTCGGGACCCATCTTTTTCAGCTCATCCAGAATGCGTTTCTTGTCTTCGGGGGGAGCGTTCTGAAAATCGCGAAGAACCGCTTCAACTTCCTGAAAGTCCGGTTCACCTTTGTGGCTTTGTATGACGTTTTCGATCACTTTGCCCAGGCGTTGCTCAAGGAACTCCCGAAGGAAACCTACACCGAACACCCCGCCAAGGGCGACATGGGTCGAACTGACCGGCAAACCTAGCTGGCTGGCGATGATCACGGTAAAGGCCGCAGCCAGCGCAATGCAGAACGCGCGCGACCGGTCCAGCTCAGTGATTTCAGACCCCACAGTACGGATCAGCTTTGGCCCGAACAGCGCCAACCCGATCGAGATACCAATCGCCCCGATCCCCATGACCCAGAGCGGAATGCCAACCTTGCTGACCCCCCCGCCCGTGCCCTCGCTCAGGACTTCGACGATACCAGCCAGCGGACCCACGGCATTGGCCACGTCATTGGCCCCATGTGCAAAGCTTAAAAGTGCCGCAGCAAAGATCAACGGGATGGTGAACAAACGATTCACCCCATCTCGATCCGGCGTAAGATCAGGTGCCTTTTTTGCGATCAGCGGTTTGACAATAAAATAGATCGCAACGCCCGCGACAAGGCCAAACAAAACGGCCATCGGAAAGGATACCTTGATCAGATGCTTGACCCCTTTCAGCAAGATATAGGTAGTAAACGCCCAGCCCATCAGCCCGATCATCATCGGCACAATTTTCTTGGCCGATTCAATTGGGTCTGCTTTAAAGAAAACCGATTTTTTGAGCGTATAAAGAAGTGAAGCGGCTATCACACCGCCGACAACCGGCGAAATAACCCAGGACGACGCGATCTTGGCCATCGCGTCCCAGTTGACGATGTCCCAACCGCTGGATGCAATCCCGGCGCCCATCACGCCACCGACAATTGAATGCGTCGTCGATACCGGAGCCCCGATCCATGTCGCCACATTGAGCCAAATCGCTGCTCCCAGCAGCGCGCCCATCATCACCCAGACAAAAACATCTGGGTTGCCGATGTCTGCGGGGTCGATAATGCCTTTCTTGACTGTCGAAACAACTTCGCCCCCGGCAATAATGGCACCGGCGGCCTCGAAAACAGCAGCAATCAGGATTGCCATCGTCATCGTCATTGCTAACGAGCCTACCGCTGGTCCGACGTTATTGGCGACATCGTTGGCCCCAATATTTAGCGCCATATAAGCCCCGATGACCGCTGCGGCTATCAGCATGTAAGATTGTTCTAAATGGCCAAATTGCGTGCCCGTGTAAAGAATAACTGCCACGATAAAAAGTATCGAAGTGCCAAGCCTGCCAACTTCACCACGACTCATATTCGCTGCATGTTCGACCTTGTTGTAGTCTTTCAGTTGCATAGCATCACTCCCTCACAAAATGGGCGCGATCCCGGATCGCGCCTACAGAAACTCGAATTCTAACTGAAGTTAAGTGCGCCCACTTTGACGAGTGTCATTGAACCGCAAATTTGATTGCACAGATTGCGCAGCTCGATTGGCTGCTGGCAAACTCAGTCCAAGGCTCGATCCATGCAACAAACGCCCGTTGTATCCTTTGTATACCCGGTCACACCGACCAGTCGCCAGACTGAAACCGCTTGCTCGCGCCCCTTTACGTATTGATCGCCGATCGGCTCGAACACGAAGGCCTTGCCGACAGCTTCGACCACCTCACCGCTGACGAGGACGGTGGCAGGTCGATCTTCGGTATGAGCCCCGGCGAGTGCCTCAATCCGGGCGCAAACATTCACCGTGTCGCCAATCACCGTATAGTTCATCCGGGTGCGAGCGCCGATATTACCCACAATCAATGGGCCGGAATGTAGCCCGATCTTGATGCGCAACGACGGCCCAACGGACCGCTCATTGAGTGCCGTTACAGCATCAGCAATGGCCAGCGCCGCGCGGCAGGCGCGGGCGGCATGATCCGGCAAGGGGTCTGGCGCGCCCCAGAAGGCCATCGCTGCATCCCCAATGAATTTGTCCAACGTCCCCTCTTCGGCCTCGACGATCCCGTTGATGGTCTCGAAATGAGCATTCAGCAGAGCCACGATTTCCGCTGGCGGCAGCGCTTCGGACAGCGACGTAAACCCGACGACATCAGTGAACATTACAGTCAAGTGCGCCTCGTGAACATCACGAGCCGGGCCCCCGGTCTCGTCCATCAACCTTCGTACCAGCCGGCGCGGGACATAGGCCTGAAACCAGCGCAAGCCTTGCACCATGCGGTTGAACGAACGCGCCTGTTCGTCCAGCTCTCGGATAATGGATCCGCGCAGGGGCGCGATCGTGTCCAGCTCCAGCCGTTCGATCTTTTCCGTAGCGGCCGAAAGGGCAGAGATCGGGCTAGCTATCCGGCGAGCCAAAATTAGCGAAGCCGCAACAGAGACAACGAGCATGCCAAGACCCACGGCAATCGATCCCATCAGGCGCTTGAATTGACGGTTGACCGACTCGATGGGCACATAAGCGCCGATCCGCCAAGGCACCGGGCCAAAGGCCATACTGATGCGAGAGAGGATGACACTCGCGCCGCTGTCTTCATCAGTTTCCCGTACATCCAGTCCGATATTCCCCGGCGCTCTCAACATCTCCAAGCCCGGAAACGCGACAAGCACCTGATCGTCAATCTCCGAAATCGAGAGCAGAGGCTTGCTCGGTGCCAACTGACCAACATAGTGCGGGTCAAGCAACGCTGGATGCGCCAGCACCTTGTCGTTTCCAAACAGTATGAAGGGCGTCAGATCGTCGATAGCCAGATCGCCAACTAAACTCGACAAGGACGACAGCGATATTCCGGTGGCCAGCACCCCAACGGTGACTCCATCCCGAACCAGAGGTGTGCGCAAATTGAGAAAGGTTTGTCGGTCGAAAAAGGTGGGCCGCCCCCAACTTATGTCTTCGTTGCGTTCAAACTTCTTGGCGATGGCCTCGAACGCTTCGCGCGTAAGACCAGGGACATTGCGCTCTATGATGTCGCCCGCTGCGTTACGCCGAACCCACAGCTCGTCAACCTCCGGCTGCCAGATGGCCACGCCACCCATTTGCGGTGCAGAGGCCAGCGCTCCGCTCAATGTTGCCGCCAGACGGTTCCTGTCCGCAAGGTCGAGTGAGCCGTCGGCGACTCGGCGGGCGATTTCGCGGATCATATTCTGGGCCGGCGCCAGATTGTCTGTGACCCCGCGTTCGATGGAGGTAACAGTCAGCTCTGCGCGTTTCTCCGTTAATTCCAGTGTATTTTTGAGACTCGCAGAGGCCGAGACCAGTAACACCGAACCGACGGCTACGCCGGTCAGCCCACCAAGGGCCAGCATCAGAACGATCGTAATTCGGAACCGCACGACGGGCCTCGCATAATCTTCCGGCCGGGGCAGCACGACAGGATTGGCTTCGCAAGGACCTTAGAGGTATTGTCCAATCGACCCAAACGATTTCGAGGTCCGACGATGCACGTGAGGTTCTTCGAGTCCTCGCTCAAAGGCCGCGCCACTCAACAAGAGCGACGGCACGGGCGGCTTTGAAATGGCTCCGTTTTGAGAGGCTGCGCTCCTGATTGAAGTGGTTTGAAACTGAGGCGTGGACAGAGACGAATTTCTGCAACGTTCGCGTTCGTCGGAAGCGGCACATGGCGCGCTCTCTTCGTCGAAGCGGGAGATGAGAATTCTCCCCTCTGTTGTTCTTCCAACGCCCGATTTCTTGTTTCTTAGCATTCCCGATAATCTTCATAGCAGCGCCGTAAGATCGCAACTTGTCCGTGACGATGACTTCCGGAGAACCGTATCGTTTCATTGCTTTCCTCAAGAATTTAAGGGCTGCCTTGCGGTCTCGGCGTTTCGTTACATAAGATTCCAACACCTCACCTTCGTGATCAACGGCGCGCCAGAGGTAATGACGCTCACCGTTGATCTTCACAAATACCTCGTCCAGGTGCCACTGCCAGTTCGAGTATGATCGAAGCTGTTGAACCCGCCGCTTACGGATTTC
>RCNB010000958.1_pt1 | contig 18570 bp, 16 predicted proteins | sample 2041321 | NCBI WGS metagenome assembly RCNB01 (sample SAMN09708232, study PRJNA481090) | Marine sediment metagenome, whole genome shotgun sequencing project. | reverse complement strand
TTCTCCCCAATTGCCTTGGAACATACTGCTAACAAAGGAATGAACAGCACGCTAAGTACTCCAAACAATTTCCATCTAAACTTTTTTTGTTTTTGATTCATTTCCTATTCCTCCTTTTCTTGAATGTGTCCAGTAAAATAATAAATCTTAACTAAATGATTTCTATTTAATCATGATGCACCACCTCCTTTTCAATAAAAATTGTGGAATAGATTATTCAGAGGTATAAGAGTTGGAGTACAACGAGCAGAAAGATCTCTCTGCTAAATCACTTTTCCCTTAAGAGGTTCAATCACTTCGGTGAGGTCAAGTTCTTTTAGTGTTTCTTTTTTTATGAGTCCTGTGGTTTTGTCCCACCCACGCAGCTCGTAATATTCATCTAACATCTTTTCAAATTTGTCTTTTTCTAAGGCTTTGCCCTTGCGGGAGATGATTTCATCACCTGATCCCGGAAGGAAAAGTTCAGGATTGTGTATGCCAAATACATCAGCCATACGTTCTTCCCGTTCTATAAATTGTGTTTCCGGCAACCGGTCATCTTCCCTACCATTTCTTCCTTCCCTCAAGTGGATGGCACGGTTTAGTGTAAAAACTCTTTCCCCATATCGGTTCAATTCTGCTTCATCTATGTCCTTCCTATAAAATCAATTCTGGTATAATTATGCCATCACTTTTTCCCGATGACCAACGAAATAATGGTTTTTTGATCATCTTTATTTATCGTCACATTCAGAACCTTTTCTCCCTTTTCACCCTGGACGAGAACCATATTTCCCATGCTCATCTCATTTTTAATTTTCCAGCCCTCTTTAGGAAGTTTCTCTTTATAAAATTTTGCAATCATAGATGGGTCATCCTTGGTGCTCAGGCTGACCATTACACTCTTTTCCTCATCAATTACTTGACTCACAGTAACCTCAGAGGGAGAATAGATGGGGACATCCTTGGGAAAGTTATCAGGTAGTTTGCCCTTTCCATATGAGACATTAATTGTTTCACCTTCCTCTGTTTTTATATTAATCTGACCTTTTTTATCATCTCCTGTCATGGTGAGGGAACCATCCTCGGTTTTAACTTCAATCTTTTTGCCCTGTTCTTTTATGGTAACTTTACCTTTGTCGGTTTCAATAGACTTCTCCTGACTGCAAGCTCCCAGTGCAAGCATTGTAATGATGGTGCAACTTAAAAAAGTTAGTAAAAAATATCTCTTTTCCATTCTGTCCTCCTTTTTGCAATTATAAATATTGTCAAAACTAAACCACAGAGAACACAGAGTTTTTAAACATAATTTCTCTCTGTGGCCTCTGTGGTTGAATGTTTTCCACCTTGCTTCATACTTTCTCCTTCTTTTCATATAACTTCTGACAGTATCGCGATGATAGGCTTTTATACTTTCTACTACAATTCATATTTTATATCAATTGAAAAACATTTAATGTAATCTGGTTATCCAGAAATATCCAGTTGAATGCCCTGATGAAATTATTAACAATACTGGATTCCCGCTTGCGCGGGAATGACACGTTTCTTCAATCGGTTCCATCCCTGCCTGTCATTCCTGCGAAACTTGTCCTCGACTCTGATCGGGGAGCAGGGATCCAGGAACTGATAGACAACTTGAGTATTGTAATATCCACAACCAGGAAGCAGAAAATACAGGGGAAAATCCTGGAGTGGAAAATTTAACCTCTATTTTACGTTTGATAAAAAAGCTAGAATCTCTCTGTTCACCTCATCGGGTCTCTCATCAAAGAAGACAACATGCCCTCCCAATGAAGCACCAATGATGTGGGCTTTCTCTATTTGCAAAACCTTTAACCCAGAATTTGCAGTAGATACCAACTGCAAATTCTGGGTTAAAATTCATTGACAAACTCTGGTTTTTAAGTAAAATCGCTAAAGCAAATTTATAATAGGAAATAAGGAGGATTTTTGTGTCAAAAAGGTTAACGGTTCTTCCAGAGAGATGTTCTGGCTGTAGGCTTTGTGAAGTGGTCTGTTCCATCAATCGTTTTGGAGTTAATAATCCCAAAAAGAGCAGCATCCGGGTGATAGTTATTTATCCCCATCCTGTTATCAGGATGCCCATTGTCTGCAGTCAGTGTAAAGAACCAAAATGCCAGGAAAATTGTCCCACAGATGCCATTGTAATAAAAGATGGATATTGTGACATTGATGAGGAAAAGTGTATTTCCTGCCAGCAGTGCGTAATGTCTTGCCCTTTTGGTGCCATCTTTCTCCATGGAGATATGAGCACGCCTTTTAAATGCAACCTGTGTGATGGAGATCCCCAGTGTGTAAAAAGCTGCCCCAAGAATGCCCTCCTCTTTATCCCAGAGCATACCCTGGGACAGGCTCATCGCATGGCAAGCGTTCTTAAATATACGAAAATGAAAGAAGTGGAGTATGTAGAAAAAGGTGAGAGGAAGATATTACGATATGCTGATATTGAAAGTGGAAAGGAAGCAAAATGAAAATTAAAGGGGGGTACTTCAAAAAACTGCTCTTTGTAGATTTAGATAAGGGTAATGCCCGTGTAGTAAATCTGAGTGATGAGTTTTGCCTAAAGTACATTGGAGGCAGAGGATTTGGTATTAAAATAATCTGGGACAACCAAAAGAACTATAAGAGCCCCCTGGATCCTCAAAACCTGGTGGTTGTAGCACCAGGGCCCCTCTCTGGGTTATACTTGCCGGCTTCGGGCAAAACATCTTTTGTTACCATGTCTCCTGCAACTGGTATTTATGGAGACAGTAACATGGGAGGTTCGTTTGGAGTGGAACTCCGTCAGGCAGGGTACGATGCTCTGGCAATTAAGGGAAAAGCAAAAAAACTCTCTTACCTTTGGATTGATGATGATGAAGTTGAAATTGTTGAAAATGAGGGTTTGAAGGGGAAAGGGTGTCTGGAATTAGAAGGGATTATTAAGGATGATTTGAAGGATGATCATCTGCGTATTGCCTCTATTGGTGTAGCGGGTGAGAATCTTGTTCGCTTTGCCTGTATTAGCGCTGATTGGGGACGTAATGCGGGAAGAACAGGGTTGGGAGCAGTACTTGGTTCCAAAAACATTAAAGCAATCGTGATAAGGGGGTCTAAAGACCTTCCTGTCTTTGATCTTAAAAAATTAAAAGAGATATCGGATGCTTCTTTTGAAAAACTTAAAAACCACAAGTATTTTACATTCTGGCAACAGCAGGGTCTGATGTCCGTTATAGACTATGTCAATGAAGCAGGGGTGATGCCCACTTATAATTTCAGAGATGGGCAATTCAGTGATGCGGAGAAGATTAACGGGTATGAAATGGAAGCAAAGTACAAAATCGGTGACACCGCCTGCTTTGCCTGTCCCATGGCTTGTGGCAATATCTGCCTGGTAAAGGAAGGAAAATACAGTGGAACCGTAGTAGAAGGTCCTGAATATGAAACAGCTTGCATGTTTGGCCCCAATCTGGGTATGAACAACTTTGCTTGTATTTTAAAAGCCAATGCGCTCTGCGATGACTTAGGCATTGATACTATATCCACAGGAAATTTGATTGGTGTTCTTATCGAAGCCCAAGAGTTGGGACTCGTCTCTGAAGAAGAATTGGGTGGCATGAGGTTGAAGTGGGGTGATGAAGACAACATCATTCAGTTAATCCACGATATTGCCCACAGGAAAGGGATAGGAAATATTCTCGCTGATGGCAGTCTGGAGTTGCTGAAAAAGTTTCCACAACTAAACCCCATCCTCTCACAAGTCAAAGGACTGGAACAGTCAGCTTATGATGGGAGGGCGGCTGTCTCCATGGCTTTAGGGTTTGCCACTTCTGATATTGGGGCGCACCATGCTCGAGCCTGGCCATTGGCGAAGGAGCTTGAAATGGGAAAAGACTGGGGGTTAGAACAGAAAGCCGAGCTGGTAATATATCATCAGACTGTGCGCCCTCTTTTTGATATGTTGGGGGTATGCCGCTTGCCCTGGATTGAATTGGGTTTTGATGAAAACACCTATGCCGAGTTTTACTCAGCTGTCACTGGAGTTACTATAAATATGGATGAATTACTTAAAAAATCTAATGATCTTTATGATGTAACTCGTGCGATCAATGTTAAGCTGGGTATTAGCAGGAAAGATGATTATCCTCCAGAAAGATGTTTCTCCACTCCCATTCCCTCCGGTCCTCAGGCTGGGAAAGTTATCGACAGGGAAGAGTATGAAAAGCTCTTAACTATATATTACCAGAAGAGAGGGTGGGATGAGAACGGCCAACCCGACATGAAAGGTATTGCCAAGAAGTTTAGTGACAAAACATTAATTTAAAAAGGATGTGAGAAATGAAAAGGTGTTTCTTTATTATTTTTGTGATCTTGACCCTTTTTCCTTGCGCTGCGCAGACTAAAGAATGGTATGTGATAGATAGTTTTACAATCATGGTAAGAAGGCAGCCTGGAGAGATGTATAAAATAGTAGAACAACTACCCTCTGATGAGAAGGTAAGGATTATGAAAACGGAGGAGGACTGGGCAAAAATCTCCTTTAGAAATGGTAAAACGGGTTGGGTATTAAAAAGGTTCTTAACAGAAGAGGTGCCAAAGCCAATCCAAATGGAACAACTTGAAAAAAAAATAAAAGACCTGGAAGAGACAATAGAAGCTTTAAAAAAGGAGAAAATGTCTATTAAGCAGAAATATGCTGAAATGGGAGAAACGATAGCTGCTCAGTCAGTGAAAGTGAAAGATATCTCGCTAGAAAATCAAAGGTTAAAAGAGGGACCTTATAGAATTATACTCCTACTATCGGGAGGTGGTATTTTCTTAATCGGTTGCATTGTAACATTGATTATTCAAGGGCTTGGTCGAGGAAGAAGGAACAAGTTAAGTTTTGAAAAAGGGATCAGACCTTGATGAATGTATTTTCCCTTTCTGGATACCTGCATTCAAAAGAGCATCTCTTAGATAAATGCCTTTCTCGTAGAAGGGGAGCCAGATGAGTTGCCTGGATGAGATTTCTAATGGTGTAGGGTTTTTGTCTTTTGTGATCCCGATATGGGAATGTGAAGTAACTGATAGTAAGATCAGTTCAGCTAATTCTTGAGCGTCACCCCACCTCATTACCGCTCCTTCCATCTGCGAAGAAGGGAGATCATCAGAGAAAGGTATGAGATTAAGTTCAGGCTGTGCATTAGTGAAGGTAGTTGCTAATCTATAGATTGCTGTTAAATCTCTTACTTTGAAAGCAGGTATGAAAAGCTTAAGATCTTTCTGATGAGATTCCTTTGATGGACCGTACCTACCGTTTGTTTCGATAATCCAGAAGGGATAGTACCTCAAAGGATACGAATCGTATAGAAGTTGAACGTGGGCAATAGCTCCCCTTGATTCCTGAAATCCTTCATCCTTAACCTCCCAGGCTCTATGACATTTATCACAGAGAAAGACGCAAAGCTCTGGTTTTGCCGTTAGATCCCAGCCGCAGTTAGGGCACTGAAGAGCATGGAAGGTAATGGTTGGAAAATCCCGGGAATTGGCTTCTTTAAAGTTAGCAGTTAAAAATTGATGGGGAGCTTTGTGTTCGATGATGTTTTCTCCGAGGGCATCAATGATAATAGAAAATCTGGTATCAATCCCCAGAATGTTAATTTCCCAAAGAGGGGAGTAAACGATAGAGAGTATTTTGGAAATTACACAATAGTCAGGTTCATCTTTAAAGTTTGCACCAAGACCTGTTTCCATAGCCTTATCCATGCCAAGAGTAACAGGATAGACCTTCCCCTTTTTCTGAAGCTTTTCTTTTTCAAACAGATTAAGTTTTAAGACACTGGTTCGTACTCCCAAAGAGTATAGTTTTAGCCCTTCAAGATGAGTCGCAAGGAAACTCCTCTCCAAATATCTGGTTCTGATTTTAACCTGTCCGGAATTTAAGGAGTCAAAGGATGAAGAACCGGGATTAATTTGTGTTTCAAGCTGAAAGGTTTTTCCAGTTAAGCGGTAAAAGGGAAGGTAGAAAAGGTTTATGTCTTGTATCCGATGATGATCAGGTAGAGTGCGAAGGTAGCGGTGAACCAGGGATCTGACAACTGTTTGTCTTTCATCCAAATGTTTGGGGATGTGATAACTTAATACCTTGTTATAACCAGTGACAAGAAATGAGGAACTGCAATAAGGGCAGTTGATGGCGTTAGTACCTTCTTCAAGATTAAGACATCCACCGCACTTCGTACATTCAGTGGAGATGAAAACTCGGGAAGGCATTGGTTCTCCCTTATTACTTTCTTATTACTGATTCTCCACAGTTTGGGCAGAATTTTGTGCCAGGGAGGAGTTTGCTGTTACAGTTACTGCATTTGAGTTCTGTCTTCAAGTTATAGCCGCAGCTTGAACAAAAATTAGCAGTTGCGCTAAGGTTTTTTTCGCACTGGGGACATTTTTTTATTACAACTATTTGATGACCACAACGATGGCAAAACCTGGCATCCAATCTGATCTCTGCATGACAATCAGGACAAGCGGCAGTTCCTTTTTGTTTAACTGTGTCAGAAATCGGATCGTTTGGATCCATGCTTTTGTAGATCATGCCAGGTATCATCATGCCAAGACCTGCTCCTACTCCCAGTCCCATGCCTGCTGCTGCACCTTCACCAGAAGTTCCTCCCCCTCCACTGCGGGCAGCATCACCCATGGCTTTGGCTGCTTTAAATTTCATAAAGGCGTCGAGATTGCCCACAGCAGACATACCGCTTCTTTCGTCAATCATCTTCTGAACTTCAGCAGGTGGGGTAATGGAATTGACGAAAAAATCGATGAGTTCCATACCGTATTTCGTAAAATCATCAGACAGTCGCATTTTTACAGCTACTCCCATCTCGTCGTAAACCTTTGGGAGATCAAGAATGGTGTCAACATACTCTCCCAGAAAGTCATTGAGCCGGGAAACAATAATATCTCGGAAGTAGCCTTCTATATTATTGGTGAAGTATTCACCCATGGTGCCTACGATGGTGTTGATAAAAAGCAGGGGTTGGGTGATTCTGACAGTGAAATTTCCAAACGCCCTGAGCCTTACCATGCCTAATGTGCTGTCTTTAAAAACAACAGGGTCTTTTGTTCCCCACTTCATAGTAGTATAGACTTTCATATTAATAAAATAAATCTCTACACGAAAAGGGCTGGTAAACCCCCAGGGAAGACTCAGGACTTTGGTGATAATGGGAAGATTTGCTGTTGAGAGTGTATGTCTGCCAGGTCCCAAAACATCAAGTCCTTTGCCATCTCGAAAGAATATAGCAGCCTGGTTTTCCCTGACGATAAGCTGAGCACCCATCTTTATTTCAGCAGATCCCTCCTCGGGATAGCGATGAGCCATCTCTTGCCCGCTTTCATCAAACCATTCAATAACTTCCATAAATTGACTCATACTTTTTCCTCCTTGTTCAGAAGATATAGATTGTTTTTTCTTCAAAACAGGATTTCTTAAAGATTATAACGATATCTACCTGATAATTCCCGTCTTCTACATAAGGGAGCCCGATGGATTTCCCTTCTAACTTATGGTCGTCTATATCGGAACCCAATCCAGTTTCCTTAAATAATTTCATCCTTTATTTGTGCATACTGGAGCTTTAAGTCAAGCAGAGTGACTTTCATGTCTTCTCCTTTGTTGTATATTTTCAGGTTATAAATTTTCTTCCAGATTTTTTAAGTTTCTTTTGCGTTTTTAAGACAGCTTCTTTCCAATAATCTCTTACCCCAACATCTCTTTTTTTACTAACATTAAGATAATATTTTAAGAACCTGAGTCTATCAGGTGTTGAAACTATTCTGGTATTAAGCATAGATGCATTAAGACGAGCTAAATCCCCAATCTTATCTTTCTTTTCAAGTCTTGTTTTAATCCTGGTACTGTCTAAATCTACCAGATAGAGCTTATATTCTTGTCCTTCCTTCTTCTCTACCAGTATATTGGCTGACTTTAGATCTCCATGCCAAACACCTCGATCATGCATTGCTCTAATTAAGTGTGCTGTCTGTTGGATGAGAACATTTTTGTTTTTAATGGTTTCAATTTGTGCATTGAGAAAACTTTCCTGGAGCAAGGTATGCAAGGGAAGTGATTGGCCAATCTTTTGGGTGACAAAAAAGCTTTTGATTAGAACTCTTCCTTTTCTCTGCTCTAAAAAGGAAATGGGCAAAGGAGTGGGAATATTTCTTGAAACCAGTCCATTTGCTACCTTCCATACCCTTTTGCCTCTGGAAGTACGGAAGAGATTTTTTAATGCATAAAAGATGTTCTGATAATTATAGCGTTTTATATGGACGTCTACTTTTCCCCCTCCAATCTTAATGGGCATAACGCAAGAAGATGTAGTGTGGGAATCTTTTATGATGCTAACTGCAGGTCCAGAGAATGTCCGGTCAGGATTATGCATGAGGTCTAAGAATTCATCATTACAGAAGTCACGATTGATAAATCCTTTGTAAGTATTTGACTTAAAAGATTCAAAATATTTATTGCTCTTCATGCACCTTTTATTTCTCTTCCGCCATTGCTTTATCATCATCCTGTCTGTCATTTCTTTTGGTAATCATCCGGGATGCAAGCCACTCTCTTTCTGCTGAAGAGAGGAGAAGAGTGTTTGTGGTGATAAGTGGTTTTCAGTGGGGATCACATTTTGTATTTCTTAAGCACTTTTGTTACCGTCTTGATTACATCATCTACATCTTCATCAGAGAGCTTGGGGGAAAACGGTAGAGATATAGTCCTTTCTGAGACATAAGCTGCGTTGGGGAAATCATCTTTTTTAAACCCGAAGGTCTTTTGGTAATAGGGGTGTAAGTGGAGAGAAATGAAATGGATACCTGTTCCAATATTCTCCTCAAAGAGGGCTTGCTGGATGGTGTCGCGATCTGTATTCAGTTCTTCCAGTCTTAGCAGGATGGTGTATAGATGATATGCGTGTCTGGTGTTTTCCTCTGGTGGGGGAGGTATATCCAGGGGAAGATTGCAAAAAGCCTCATCGTAGCGCTGCCAGATTTCTTTGCGCCGTTTATAATTGTTTTCTATTCTTTTTAACTGGTGGATGCCGAGAGATGCCTGAATGTCCATCATGTTGTATTTGAATCCGGGATAAACAATGCCGTAGTGTTTAAAACCTTCATCGGAGTATCTTTTCCATGCGCCCCTGCTCATACCGTGAAGGGCGTAAGTTTGAATTTTCTCTGCATACGTATCGTTATCGGTTGTGATCATTCCTCCTTCACCTGTTACCAGATTTTTGGTGACATAGAAGCTGAAAACGGTTAAATCACTAATGGTTCCGATCTTCTGACCATGATATGTTGCCTCTATGGCATGAGCTGCGTCCTCGATAATTGTCAGGTGGTGTTTTTGAGCAACTTCTTTAATTATTCTCATGTTGCATGGTCTTCCCGCAAAGTGAACGGGAAGTATAGCTTTCGTTTTAGGCGACATTTTTTCTTCAATCTTGCAGGGATCAATATTCATGTCTGGCAGGCCGATATCGACAAAAACAGGTTTAGCACCGCTGTGAATAATGGAGTTGCCAGTAGCTCCGAAGGTCATAGGAGTGGTGATAACCTCATCTCCCGGCTTTAATCCAGAAACAATCATAGAGAGATGAAGTCCGGCTGTACAGGAGTTGAGTGCGAGTGCGTGTTTGGAGCCAATGTAATCTTTAAAAAGTGCTTCAAATTTTGCAACCTTAGGGCCAGTGGAAATCCATCCCGACTTAAGGGAATCTACAACTTCATCAATCTCTTCCTGTTCTATTTTAGGACTGCCAAAGATTAAAAAGTCTTTTCTCATATAAGATTCCTTTCAACCAGGTTTGATGCTATTGGGGTTTTCTTTTTCAGTTTTTGATTATGGGAACGGATTCTATCGGTTTTTTTAATGGTTTTTTTGATTAACCTCTTGGTATTAGCATTCAATCTTTCTTCTCCCTGGTAATATGAGATGAATCGCAATCGGTCGGTTCTGGTAATGATGGTTTCATCTGCTGAGTAATTGAGGGCAGCCAGGTCTTTCACCTTCCATCTTAGTGGAACCTTCTTTCTCTGATCTACCCTGTGCAGATCGGCGAAGTAGATTTTCCAGTTGTTGTATATGTCTTTTTTTACCAGAATATGGCACAGGTAAAGATCTCGATGATTCAAACCTGAACGATGCATACGCCTTACAAGAAGAGCCAGTGCTTTAATCAGCGTTTTCTTTTCTTTAAAATGATGATCATTTGAATGTGATGAAAAATGGCGGGTAAGATAGTGGTCCAACCGCTCTACCCCCTCAATCTCCCTGGTAAGCAGAAAGGATTCTTTTTTGAAGCCAACATGTTTTTTTAGTCCTGCAGAAAGAGGAAGCATAGTTGGAATTTCCAGCGTGTGGAAGGTAAGAATATTTTCCCATTCATCCATTGCACTTCTGGGCAGGGAGAATCTGAGTAAAGAAGCAAACCATATTTTAAAAGCTGGTGATTGATACCTTTTCAGATAAGCACCAATTTCACCACGATTATCTTTAAGCGAAAACTTTACAGTTGAGCGCTCTTTAATCGACTGCTTAATAATCGTGCCATTCTGGACATGCATAAATGTGTTGAAACCGGTGAGCTTGTTTTTTGAGAGAAGAGACGTATACTCATCATTTATGATTATCCCGTCATAATGAGAACAGGAGAGGACATTCTTTTTTGTGAAGACCTTTTTGTAAAGGGCAATGGTCTTTTGGGCATTGGCTGCTGTGGTATATTTTTTAGCACTTATGGCAGCATGCTTTCCCATTTCCTCTCTTAAATTGCTGGAAAGCAAAAGGGAAATACGTTCTGCTATTTCTTCTGTATTGCTGGCATCTTCAATGATATAGCCGTTTTTACCATCCTCAATAATTTCTGCTGCACCATTACTTTTTGTTGTAATGACGGGAAGCCCACAGGCTAGTGCCTCTAAACAAACGTTAGAAAACGGGTCGTAGAGTGTGGGTAAAACCAACAGGTCACTTGCGCCATAGTATTTTTCTATAATCTTTTCTTCTCCTGCAAAGATTAGATTGTCTGAGAGCCCGTGTGTTAAAGCCAGGCGTTTAAAAAGTTTGGGATTCCCCCTTCCTGCCACAACTACTTTTATGGTATGTGCTTTTTCTCCTAAGAGGGAGAGGCTTTTTATGAGAAAATCAAGCCCTTTCCTTTTATAATTCCTGCTCGCAAATAAAATAACTATTTCCTGGTCACCTATATTAAGCTTTTCCCGTATACGTAACCGATAGGCTTCTCTTGTCTTGGGGTTAAATCTTTCCAGATCTACGCCATTATAAATAACTTCGATCCTGTCTTGAGGAACCTGATAATAATTCATTGCCTGGCGTTTACACATCTCGGAGTTGGCAATTATGTGGTGGACATTTTGAGGTTTAAAAATCTGTTTCTCAATAAGGAGAATAGAGAGATGACGTGGGTTGAGATACGTTAGAAACCTCAGCAGGGTATTAGGAGATTGAGTCCTGAGAAAGTGGAGGTGCAGGCCGTCTCCCATACGATAAATATCCTGGTGATACACTTGAGAAAACCCGTTCACGATGTCAAAGTTCTCTTTTTTCAAAAGACGCTTCGTGTTCAGAGCAAAGGTGAGGTTTTTCAAAGATGAACAGAATGCAAGCATCGGAACCTTATGGAAAGTAATGCCTGGAACAGATGGTAGATCAAAGGTGTTAGCGAATATGTGAACGTCATGTCCCATCTCAAGTAGTTGCCTGCTTAAGTTAACCACATAAATTTCTGCCCCGCCCCAGGAGAGTGTATATTCTTTTCTGATAAGCGCAATTTTCATAGTAGTTGGTTTTGGGATATTCTTTCTTAACACGCAACTCGTAACCCGAAACGCGCAACAATTTACGGGTTTTTTATGTTATTAAGTTCTCTCAGCCCTGTTGAAGCAGGGCACAATTTCAAATGCCATATAAGTAAGTCACGATAGATGCGAAAACGACGCTTCAATCCTTTATCCAAAGCGAGTGTAAGGAAAAGCCCTGATAAAACAAGAATTAGATTGATTGTCAGCTTAAATATTCTTGTGATCCTCAAGATGTAGTATGAGAGAGCGTTTCTATTCTTTTTAAAGAAGATGTAGCTTGATCGGTAATATTCGATCCATGCCTTTGAAGGATTTTTCTCTTTGCTTTGTCCCTGTAAATGGTAAACTTTAATGTGGGGAAGATGGTAAATTTTCCACCCGGCTTTATGCATGCGAAAGCACCAGTCGGTTTCTTCCAGAAAGAAAAAATAGTCTTCATCGAAAACCCCCACTTGTTTGAGGGTTTCAGCACGCACGATCATACATGCTCCGATCACCGATTCTACTTCCATTGGTTCATGGTACTCCTTTTTCTTGCTGGGATATTTTCTGGGGAAAAGGATTTTTAGAAGGGATTTATTCAGGAGCTCTGTAGCAAGCGTTGGAAAATTGTCAAAGGAATTCTGTTTGCTCCCATCACGATTCAGATACTGGCAGGCTGCAGCACCTGCCACAGGTGTCTTATCCATAAAGGTGACAAGTTCTTCAAGAGAGCCATCAGTAAGTATGGCATCGGAGTTTAAAAGGAGGATATAACGTCCTGAAGCGTTAGTGAGAGCCTGATTGTTTGCTTTAGCAAAACCTTTATTGTCAGAGTTTTCGATCAGTTTTGCCTGGGGAAAGGTTTCTTTTGCCGCTTTACTGCTTCCATCGAGAGAGCCATTATCAACCACGATGACCTCAATGTTCAGATCAACAGTTGTATCATAAATTGATTGAAGACAATCGAGCAGGAGTTCTTTGGTATTCCAGTTGACTATAATAATAGAAATGTCCATCTTCACTAACGTGCTTAGAAATGAGCAGCTGATTAAAATTTAACTCTTTAAACGATAAAATGTTACAATAAATTTGCACGAGTGTAAATTAAAAATCAAATGAAGAAGGGGTCAGCCATTTACATATTAAAGGCTGACCCCTTTATATACCTGGTTAGCGAAAAGGTTATTTACATAATAACGTTTTGTTGGTAGCTTTGTCCTTGATACAGCATTCATAAGTATAAAGATATCCTGCTTTATCTGTGTAGTAATCACCGCCTCTTCTTTTCGTAAGATATTTATCATCACGCGACTTCTGCTCACTAGCCTTGCCAGCAAGCTTCTTCGAGCATTGCACATAATACTTTTCCCCTGGCTTAGCATCAAACGTTAATTTTTTATGTGATTTACTTATCATACTTCTCTCCCAATAATTTACGATGAGTTCGTGTTTTCCCCTGGTTATCACAAGATGCTCCGACAAGAACCATAAAAATTTATTCACACTCACCATCTTGCCGTCCATATATAATATTTCTGCATTTTTTAGATGAATCTCTGCACGTTCTTTCTTGGCGACTTGCCTTGTGTTTATCCTGTAAGGGAAACTGCAACAGGAACTGAGCACCATAGAACAAACGATTATGATAAAAAGCAAACTGGTTACCATCTTAGCTTTCATTTTTAGTCCCCTTTCTTTTGATGTCTTTTGTAAGGTTCAGATAAAGTTATGTCCATAATTTATCTGATTGTAATGGAAACTTGTTTTGCTGTCAATAAAAACCCCCTTATTTGTTTGTCAAAGAGACGCTTCCTTTTTAAAATCGTTTGCAATGTTTTTTTTAATAGTATAGCATTTGGCAGTAAATAAGTAGATTGGAGTATTAACCCATGCCAGATAAATTTGGTGAAGAGATGACAAACCGTTTTAAACCTTTTGAAGATCGGATGCAAACCGCTGGTCTTCATAAGATCGTAATTGAGTCATTTCACCATTATTACAACCAGCTTATAAAGGGTGAATCTGGATTTATCAGCCATCTACAGATTGACCCGCTTGATGATATCCCAGATATAGAAACGTTAGACGATTCTTCTGAGATTGGGCAGACGGCCATGAGGAAAGCTGTGATTATTAAGCTGAACGGCGGACTGGGTACAGGGATGGGGATGGAAAAGGCGAAATCACTGCTTAAAGTAAAAAATGACTTATCTTTTCTGGATATCATTGCCAGACAAGTGCTTCATATTCGCAACAAATATAATTGTAAGCTTCCCCTGGTTTTAATGGACAGTTTTAGCACACAGGCAGATTCCCTTGCTGCACTTGAGAGGTATCCTGAGTTGAAAGGCTCAATCCCTCTTGATTTTTTGCAGAATAAAGTTCCCAAGATTGACCAGAATGCTTTAAACCCGGTTAGTTGGCCTCAAAATCCTGAGTTGGAATGGTGTCCTCCAGGACATGGGGATATCTATATTGCCCTGGTCACTTCGGGTATGCTTGATACCTTGTTAGAAAAAGGGTATAAATATGCTTTTGTCTCAAATGCGGATAATCTTGGTGCTGTAATCGATTCAAAGATTCTTGGTTATTTTGCTTCTCATAACATTTCCTTTATGATGGAAGTTGCAGACCGTACTGAAGCAGATAGAAAAGGGGGACATATTGCCCGCCTGAAAAATGGCAACCTTACTTTAAGAGAATCAGCTCAGTGTCCTGAAGAGGAAGAGGAAGAATTTCAAGATATTACCAGCTACAAATATTTCAATACCAATACCCTCTGGGTTAACCTGGTTTCTTTAAAGGCATTATTAAAAGAGAAGAACAATATGCTTCCCCTGCCTCTGATCATAAACAGCAAGACAGTGGATCCCAGAGATAAGTCTTCCCCTGAGGTTTTTCAGTTGGAGACTGCCATGGGTTCAGCTATTTCAGTGTTTCCCGGTGCGCAGGCTCTTCGGGTACCGAGGATTCGTTTTGCACCGGTTAAAGCATGTGTGGATCTATTGGGGCTCTGGTCAGATGCCTATGTTCTGACAGAAGATTCACATGTTATTCAAAATCCTGAAAGGAAGCTTGGCCAAATCGTAATCGAACTTGATCCTCGCTACTACAAACTCTTTGATGAGATGAAAGCACGGTTTCCCCATGGGGTTCCGTCGCTCATTGATTGCAGGAAACTGGTTGTGGAAGGTGATGTTCTCTTTGGACAACATGTTGTTATTAAAGGGAATGTTCATATCACCAACAAAGAGAAGAGGCAGATTGTCATTCCTGATGGAGCAATAATAGAAGGGTAGGCAGGAACCCAGGACTAAAAAAAGTTTCCGGTACAGGTATGCATAAAAAGGCTAGAATACTTACTTATCATCGCATCGGCCACCCCAGAGGTGGCAAACCGTATGAAGCCCGGACGGTATTGCCACAGCGGTTTAAGGCACAACTGCGCGCTATGCATTTCCTGGGCTGTACGTTCGGGGGGCCTGATGCAATAATTGCCTGGCTTAGGGACGGTAAAGCTCTCCCCTTCAGGTACACCGTACTGACCTTTGATGATGGGTTTGACGATCTGTATGAACACGCCTTTCCTCTGTTGGAAAAGGCAGGCATACCTGCAACAATCTATCTTGTGAGTGATTGCACAGAGGATAAGTGGCAGCGCCAGCATTCACCTTCTCCTTTGCGGTTACTGAACTGGGCGCGGATTCGTGAGATGGCTGACCGTGGCATCATTTTTGGCAGTCATACACGTACCCATGCCAGACTGACTCTGTGTACAAACGAGCAGTTGCGCGACGAAGTGGTGAATTCAAAAAAAGTCATTGAGGATAAACTGGGAAGAGCGGTGACACATTTTTGTTATCCGTTCGGCTCGTTAAATGATCGCGTTGTGGATGAAGTCGGTGAAGCGGGTTACACGACTGCCTGCACCACAAAAAAGTGCTCGGTACTTCCTGATGCTGATTTATTACGGCTACCAAGGTTAAACATGGGCAAGCGTACGGGTTTGGCAAGGTTTTTAATAAAAATGACGCTTCGGAGTTAACATGCGTATTATTCTGATTGAGAAACAACGGGGGTGGTCTGGACAGGCACAGCAGGTTTTTCTAACTGCAAGGTCCCTGCACGAACGCGGCCACAAAGTGCTGGTAGTGTGTAGACCGATAAGCAACATAGGCAAATACGCCGCCGAGGAAGGTATTGAAGTTTTGTACTTACCCATGAAAAGAGGGGGGTTCTATCCCTCGGCAGTAAAGCTGATTTCATTCTTATGGCGAAACCATTATGATATCATTCATTGCCATGGTGGACGGGATCATTTACTGGCAGTTATAGCACGTCTTTTATCCCCGGGCATCAAAGTGGTCAGAACCAAGCATAATGTTAACCCCGTTAGAGGCGGCTTTGGCGCTCTTTTGCAATATAACTGGCTAACACACGGGCTTATTGGTGTTTCACATGCTGCGTGTGAATACCTGCAACTTGCGGGTGTCCCTTCGTCAAAAATACAAAGGGTTTATTGTGCATACGATGCAACCTTTGTTAAAAAGCAGGAACCAGATCCTGAAATTCTCAAAAGTCTTGGTATTGGGAGAAATGATTTAGTTATTGGTACCATGGGAAGGCTTTACAGCAAAAGCAAGGGCACTGTTGACCTGCTACATGCTGTACCTATTATTCTCGAAAAACTACCGCACGCACGTTTTCTCCTCGTTGGCAAGACAGTGCCCAGTATTATTAAGCTTTCGGAATCCATCGGACTGCGAAATAAGATCATATTTACTGGATTCCGTACGGACGTTCCTCAGATGCTGGCCTGTATGGATATTTACGTGCAACCAAGCATCCGGGAAGCCCTGTGTTCTGCAATTATCCAGGCAATGGCAATGGGCAAGCCTGTTGTTGCTACCCGAGTAGGCGGTATACCGGAATTAGTTGTAGATGGACAAACCGGTCTTCTCTGTGAAGCTGGAAACCCGGAGAACCTGGCTCAAAACATTATAAAACTTGCAAACCAGCCGGAACTTCGTCATCAGATGGGAATTCGTGGGCAGGAAAGAGCCGCGAAGGATTTTAGTCTTGACCATATGATAGATGAAATAGAAAACGTATATCGAAATGTGATTCAAAAATGAAAGAAAACAACCATGTCCCTGGGTTAAAAGAGGGCTTGCAGGTTGCTTAACCATTCAAGCGTTTTCTGTAGAAATAATTGAAGAATAAGTGAAAAGGTTATAATGACTGGGAAAGTGTTGCCAGGTTCTATTGGATTTATTGATCGTGTGAAACAGGAGATAAGATTCTTTTCTCTAAGGAGGATGATTAACCTGCTTTTGGTAGAATTGCAGATTTTATGTAAACGATCGAAGGTGTACGGGTATCCTCCCCGTGTTTCGATAGAAACAGGTAATATATGTAACCTTAAATGTCCGCTTTGTCCAACGGGTCAAAAGGCTCCTGGTGTTAAAAGGGGCTTTATGACGTTTGACGACTTCACAAAAATCATTGATGAGTCTGGTCGCTATCTCATCTTGCTGAGGTTGTATAACTGGGGTGAACCGCTATTAAACAAGGACCTTCTGCCAATGATACGCTATGCTGTTAAGAAAAAAATTAGTACAACCATCAGTACGAATTTAAATATCCTTAACCAGAATGTTGCCCGGCAGCTTTTGGAAGCCGGCTTAACCAAGATTTTTGTTTCCTGTGATGGAGTAAGCCCCGAGACATATGCAACGTATCATATAGGTGGTGATTTTGAACAGGTGATTAATAATATAAAATTACTGGTGCAGGAGAAGCAGAAACTTTCTAATTGTTGTACCAGGATTGTCTGGTTATTCCATGTTTTTAAACACAATGAGCATGAAGCAGATGCAGCGAAGAGAATGGCAGAAGAGATTGGTGTTGAGTTGCGTATTAATAAGATGAGAACGGATATGGGCAAGGAAATATTTGAAACAGCCCGTGTATCCGTTGAGCGAGATAGTCAATGGATTCCTGATGACCCCAGGTACTGTGCTTTTGATATGGAACATAAGGAGGTTAAAGAACAGAAATCATTCTGTGATTTACCCTGGAAGGAGACGGTTATTAACTGGAATGGCTCAGTGCTCCCTTGCTGTGCGGTATTTGAGGATAAGTATTCTTACGGAGATGCATTTAAATCTGGCTTCAAGAATGTTTGGAATGGTAAAAAGTATGTGGCAGCCCGCAAGGAGTTATTGGGAGAGGAAAATGAAGGGGGTACGATTTGCCATATCTGTAAGGCAAGTGGGTTTACCCATTTTTAGCCACAGATAGACACGGAGAAGCACGGATAAAAACTGTTGCATTGTGAATAGCCAAAGAGTTCACGAAGGACTTATAACCACTGGAAGCCCGAAAGACTTTTCAGCATGCCGTGCAGTTGATATCACACCTCTGGATCATATTGCAGTTTCACCTTACGGTCATCTCAGTCTGAAAAACAAAGGATTATTTCAATAAATAATGCTTTAATATTAAAATTCACTCTTTAACCAACACCATTACATTCACAAAATTAGTTATCTGCTTATCCACAAAACTCCAGTAACCCATTTAAAAACTGGCCATATTAGGCTCTAAGTTTTTGGGAATATTGATATTAAATATCAAGAATTTTTCAAGTAAAAAAGAAAAATGGATGCACAGCATTTTAAATCGCCTTGTCTCTCTATCGTCATTCCTGTATTCAACGAGGAAGAAAACTTACGCATT
>RCNB010000955.1_pt1 | contig 18582 bp, 16 predicted proteins | sample 2041321 | NCBI WGS metagenome assembly RCNB01 (sample SAMN09708232, study PRJNA481090) | Marine sediment metagenome, whole genome shotgun sequencing project. | reverse complement strand
TCAAACCCAATTAATGAAGATTTAGCATTTTTCTCTATACCTGCCACTGCAATAATTAAAAGTGCATATCAATTTGGTTTTAGTTATGAGGCTAATGCTAATTGGAAAATTGATGCCGTATATCACTATGGTACTAGTGGTGGTAAAACTTCGGGCAAAATTTTAAACCCATTGTTTATTAGTGGTTCAAATCCTTTAGGAGCGATTCCAGGAAGTGAAGTGGCTTATGATATGACAACTTCCATGATTCAATTTGGCGTGAGCTATACATTTAACAAAAAAAAATAGTCGACTAACTAAATAATTGATTGATTTTTGATTAAGGCGATTTCGTTTATTGAAATCGCCTTTTCTATCAAACAGATTTTAGCTTGATAAAAATTGTAACATTTTATCAATTTTATATACCAATCTTTTAGGTGGTTTCTATTTTAAAAATGATAATTTTTCACGAAATTGCTTGTCCTTAAAAAAATGTTCAACAATCTAAACACACTTACATGTCTGATGACTTTGATTTACTAGAAACCAATTCCAACGAAAAAACTGAAAAAGTAGATGTTAATTGGGGTAAGGCTATTGACCAAATGAAATCTAAACTGGCTCAAGAAGATGATCCAGAAAGCCGTCAGAAGATTCTAAATGCTACTTTGGATAATGTGGTGGAAATGGCAGAGAAGGATAGAAGCACACTTCTGGACGCCATAAAAGACCTTACAGATTATCAGGACGAGGTTGGTATTATGTTCGAGGGGTTTTCAGCACTTAATGCTTCAGAGCAAAAAGTAATAGATGATGCCGTTAAGCGCTTAGAGCGTGCGAAAGTAGAGCTTGAAGATGCTCAAAATAAATCAGATACATGGTGGAACAACCTTTGGGGACGAAAAAGCAAGATCAACAAAGCTGAAGACGAGCTCAAAAATGCTCAAAAAGAGCGTGATGCTTCCGATAATGAGGCTAAAGCAATGTTTCAGCAGCGTATTGAAAACGCCGATGTGCAGACCTTGTTAAATGAGTTGTCATATAAGAGTCAGGCAGCGATAAAGCGCCTAAAAGACCGTGAAGTTGAGATCAAGGAAGTTGAAGAAAGCCTTAAAGGAGCCATTGTAGAAGCGAGTAAGAATCATACAAAAGCACTTCAAAAGAAAAAAGAAGTTGAAACACAATTGGAAGAGCAATATGCTTTACTAAAACAAGGACGACAAGCTTTAGAAGAGGTTGCGGATAAACAATCAACTGAGTATTCAGAGGCACTTGCTAAAGTCACGCAACTCGAACAGAAAGTTGAAGAGCTAGAAGGGCTTAAGAATGCCTATACCACTTTGGCTGCGAGTAAAGATAGTTTTGTACATAAACATAATTTAACGATTAAAGTGCTGACCTCTTTGCGCAGCAATTTACAGACGCATCGGGCGAAGTTAAAGAGTGATACCGATGAGCGTTTGAAATATTATGACGGTTATGTGGTGGCGTTAAAGGCCAGAACCGACCAAGAGTTTGCGGCAATTCTAGAGCATTTAGGTGTCAAGACCGATGAGCATATTGGAGAGACCTTGGCAGCAATGCATACAGCTAGTGCTAAAGCACGTCAGGAAATGATGGATAATATCCCAGTCCATGAGAAAGTGATGCAAGGTGTGTATGGTAGTTATGCCGAAGCTTTGCAAGAAATTCGTGAAAAGGATAAGGCCATTCAAAAGAATTTTGCAGAACGCTATGGCATCGATATGAAAGAGATTTTTGAAGATTACTATGCTGCAGATCCAAATGCGCCATCAGGTGATAATGGAGATGAAGGAGAACCAGAAGGTAAATCAAACCCAGAAGGTGAAGACGATTTGTTAAGTTAACATCGCATAAGATTACGAGCCTAATGGACCTATATATGGCCCTTGGGCTTGACAAGATTGAACAATTCGTGAAATTGCGGCTGCTTTGCTGCCTTACAGTAAACTAAAACATGTCCTTAAACCATATTGTAACCCCTTTAGATTCCGCCCTTCTTGATTCTAAGGAACAATATGCCTTTTATCATAAAATGGTTGAGCATGGCTTAAAAGAGCTCACGCACAGCATGAACAGTAATCAATTATGCCATGATCAGGAATTGGTATTCTTCAAGCAATATTGCGATCTGTTGTTGTATTCAATTGAAGCCATGCGCATCAAGTACATGTATGATGACGAAGATAATATGAAAATAGATCTTACTGAATCTGGTTTTCCTAATTACTTGGAGTTTCGTTATTTATTCAACGACTTGGCTTTGAGAGATAATTATGTTTCTAAACTTCCAGATCTAGAGGTCATTAAAGACGATTTCTTGGACACCTTGTTGCGTAAAAAGGAACACGTAAAAAAGCAGAAATTATTTCAAGCAGCTTCCCTAAGATATTATACTACGGTGGAGCAGAAATATATTTATAATCGCTTCGTGCAAGGTAAAATAGTGGAATCACCAAAAGAAGTGAGTTCAAAATACATGACAAGTTGGAGTTTTTATGACGTTTCACTCAATAGGCCATTTGTTTGCTATATGTATTTTGATACACACAAAGGTCAGATAGATAGTTATAGAAATGATATTTATGAGGCGTTGAAGAATTCAGCGGATAGATTCATGGACCTTGATACGATGGCATATGGCATCGACCGGAAATTGCCTGATGTTTACCCAAAACATATTAAGAGAATTGATCTAGGGCCTTTTCATAACGTGTTTGCCAAGGATGAAAATATCTTGACGCATAGCATTCTTGAAAGCATATCAAAAAAGGAAATCGGATTGGAATCCTACGCAATATCTTTGCAAATTGATGAAGTATTTTCTGGTAGCGAATTTAAGGAAGGTAGTTATTTTAGTAAACAAATATTACAAAAATGGGATTATGTGATCAAGCAGCCATATGTTTTCGCACCACATCGGATAATCCAATTACTTTATAATAAAACTCCAGAATTGATGAATAAATTTAAAAAAGCTCCTTTTCAGCTTGCTGAATTGGTTATAGAAAAAGTAAAGAGTCAGAACGACCAATAGATAGAATATGGAACACAATTCAACTTTCCCAATAAAACAATCAGAATTGGATATGCTTCGTGATGAAGCCGCCTCTTATATTAAAAGTGTGCAGTGGGAACAGGGTATGCGTGCTCGAAATAAGGATAAGGATGCCCAAGATGATTCCATTCTTTTGTATCTATCTCGTGCCAAAGGCAATGGAAACACTGAAGTTACATCTGTTTCAAAAACCATTTTATCGTTGAAGAAACGACTATTACCAGATTCTGTAGCGATTCCTCTGCATCTCAATCAAACGTTACTATCTGTGCAAGAAGGTTTGGCTTTAGGTATTTGGATAAAAGACAGTTACTACGATGCTTCTGGTTTATCTTCTCTGAGTGAAAATAAATCTGGCCTGGGGAATGACCAGAAACGAGAATATGAAAGCAAAATGCAAACAGCGACTGCTTTTATGCTTTATGCAGCCTCTTATAATATATTGCATAACCTGAAGTCCGTTGCCTCTGATGATCTTTCAGTCATGAAGAATAAGTTCGCTGGCATTCCTGAGTTGTCATTCATGTCTCCTTTAAAAGGAATTTCTTGCGCTCTTTATTATTACGATAAGTATTTGAGTCACCCAGAGATTGTGACATCTGATAAAGATGTAGCTAATTTTACCGTCGTCTTTTTTGAAGCTTTGATCGATGAAATTCAACTTCGGAAAAGTTCTTTAGAATATACTGAAACCATCACGGACAGGACTTATAAGCTAGAGAATTCTGAATTTGCGATTTCAGGTTGGGATAATGTCTTTGCCGGAACCGCCAAGAGCATTGAATTCAATAAAATCCAGTTTGAACAAATCGTAGGAAATCGCGATGCAAAACACTTTGCACGACGATTAACCGAGAGAATGTTGAGTTACGATTTTAAAGCAAAGAAAAATCCATTTCAAGAACTTGGTGGATTCATGCCAGTTTTTATGGGTTATGGAATACCAGGTACTGGAAAAAGTATGTTGATTGCAGCCATCGCCACAAGACTGAAGGTGCATTGTGATAATTTGGATATTCCTTTTTTATTCCATCCAATGCCAGATACACTGATATCTACATTTCAAGGAGGATCCGCAGAAAAAATGGTAGAATGGATGAAACCATTACAAGACCCATCTAAATTGATTTTCGCTCCAATAGATGACGCCGAAAATAATTTACAAGAACGAACTGCTCAAGGTGTTTCTGCAGGGGTGAAAGAGGTAATAGGTGTATTCTTAAGATATACTGAAGGTGCTTATGCCGTAAACTATGGCAATAGTTCTATTGGGTTGTTTACCAATCTCCCTGAAATGCTGGATAAGGCAGTAATATCAAGAGTTCAAGGACGTTTCAAAATAGATGGGGCAAGATCTGAACATGATTTCTTGGATCAAGATCATTTATGGTGGCGAAAACTCAAGGATACGATGCCTGATTTTGTGAATATGAATGACCCAAAAGGCTATAAATTTCTCACAGATCAAGGATTAGCGAAAAATATGGGTGAAATATTGAATGTCACTGATAAGCCAACTGAAGAGAGAGTACTGGAGGCCTATGAAAAAACTGAAGCCAGATACAAATCGAAAGACCATGCATTTTATGCGCTTCTATATAAGGAAATCCAAAAGTTATTTCCCTTCTTTTCATCAAGGGATGTTCGGAATATTCAATCTTCAGTGTCCTTGAGATTAACTGATTTTGATTTGGAAAAAGATTGGTTCGAGAACCCAGAGATTTATTTCAAGAAAGATTACGAAACCAAATTTGGCATGCTTCAAGAATTAATGCGCGCTAATATGAAAGGCCTGGATTTCTCTGAAATAAGAAGACAAGAGGTCGTTCGATACTTGGATAATGTAGCGACAATAGCCGATACAGATTTCAAAAGAAAAGTAGATGCTAGAATCAATCAGCTTAATATTGAGTTGGAGGCAAGAGAGCAATTTGAAAATGAGAAATAAGAGGGTAAAAAATATAAAGACCGAAGTATTATCAGATAACTGGTATACCTTAAATAAAATAACGTTCGATTATCAACTTAACAATGGTGATTGGGTCACTCAGGTTCGGGAATCTTATGATAGAGGTAATGGCGCAGCGATCCTACTATATAATAAAAAGAAGAAATCTGTTGTCTTGACAAAACAATTCAGAATGCCTTCTTACGTCAATGGTAACGAAAGCGGTTATATGATTGAAGTTTGTGCTGGACTTTTGGATGGGGATAATCCAGAGGATTGCATAAGAAAGGAATCTGAAGAAGAAACGGGATACCGAATCAAGGATGTCAGGAAAGTCATGGAAGCCTATTCCTCTCCTGGCTCCGTAACGGAGATATTACATTGCTTTATTGGCGAATACTCCGAAGAAATGAAAGTGAGTGAAGGTGGCGGACTGGAAAGTGAAGCTGAAGATATTGAAGTGCTCGAAATGCCTTTTGAAGAGGCATTAGGGCATTTACGTAACGGCCATATTAAGGATATGAAAACCATTATATTATTGCAGTACGCTCAAATCCATAATTTATTCTAATGGATAAGCTAAAGACCGCAAACCTATATCGCAGTGAATTATTGCCAATAAGTGGTAAATTGGTGGAGCGCTACAACCAATGTCTCAGCCTGTTGGGATTGGCGCCAACGAAACTCAAGAACTTTTCAATTGATGGGATAGGTTGGAGTCCTGAAATTGCGGACAAACTTAAAAATGCACATTACTTGAATAATGATGGTGCTAATCCGCATGCCATTATTATTTCACCACAGCAAAAAAACAAACCCGTATATGTGCCTTTTCATTCGTTCGATAGGGACATAATGAAACAGGTGTTCAAGATACATGAGGAAAGAATCAATGATATAACAAGAGATTGTGCAATCTGTTTAGATCTAGACCAGTACATTGATGCATTCTATGAACCGTTGGATGTCCTTAAATATCAAAATATCAACATAGGTTTCAGGTTAATTAATGACCTAGATAAGGCTCAGGCTCAGCAGAGAAAATTAATTCAGACGTTTAAGAAGGGCAATAATTTTATCGATGAAGATCTCCACATGCAATTGTTGGGCATGGCAAGAAAATATGGAGATCTTAGAGATAGGGACCTTAATTTACATGAACTGCAGTTTACCACAGATTCATTTTATACAAGAGCTTTTGGAGGTGTTTATGTGCTACGTGATTTTATATCGCCAATCGTAGTTTTTGAAGATGAAAAATGGTATAAAGAAGCTATTAAAGATACGATACATGATGTCTTCATTTATCATATCAAGCAACCCGAACTCATAGCGAAACTTAGGGATTATATGATAATAGAATACGATTTGGACACCGTGGTAAAGACAGAACGTTACGATCGTATCAAGAAACATATTTTTGCCAGTGCCATAAAGGATACTAAGAACCCAGTAAAAGATATTCTAGATGACAAAATGCTATTCAAAGCTTATTTGAACAAGGTTGACATTGAAGCGCGAAAACGAGTTATGTGCGTCGAACGTTATCTTGAAAAGCTGGAAGTCAGTAACGAATATAAGATTTCGGACTTGATTGATGATGATATATTGATAGCTATGCATGAGCCTCATTCATCCCTTATGGCAAAACATCAAGATCTAATATGGAAGTTGCTTGTCAACATTGCGCCTTACGACCCTTTACATTTGTATTGGTACGATAAAGAAGAATTTTACCAATTGTATAAAACTTGGGATGATTCTTATAAAGACTGGGTTATTGAGTATATCAGTAACAAAGTTTAAAAGGAATAGACTAATTTTATAAGAACATTAATTAAACCCATTCATCATGACCATAGAACTAATAACTTTCATAGGCGCTATTTTATTTGGAATCTTGATCTATTGGCGCGAATCTAGCGGAAATGGACTTTACCGATTCATAAATAAATTGGCATATAGTAAGGATTTGCAAATGAAATCTGAAGATAAAAAAGGATTCATATACCAGCAATCACTGTTATTGCGCATTGTATATATCACCGCCTTATTCTTGTTCGGGATTGTGATCACTAGATTTTTGATTCCTATTGACTTGGCTACCATTTCACTATTTGCATCCATGATTGTTGGGACTTTGGTCGGCACTTATGTCGCTGCATTTGTATTCAAATCTGGTGAAGTTATTGATGAACAATCAGATTCGATCGAAGACGTATTTCATGATACGGTTGAAAAAGGAAAAGATTTTATCGAAGATCTAAAAAGTAAACAAAATGATGTGGTGGAAGATGTAAAAGAAATCAGTGAAGAAATCAAAGAAGAACCAAAGGTTGAGGATAAATCAGCAAGAGAACGATTAAAGGATAAAGGACTTCTCTAAAGCAAGAAAGACATGATAAAAAGATATTGGCAAAAAGGAGCGAAGCAAAAAAGAATCACTGTTGTAATAGGGTTGGTTTTACTCATGACATTATTCATTCTTCGAGATGATTATCAGCCGGCACTTCTTTTCATACGGAAATTCATCTTCATAATTCTATTAAGCGGTATCATCCTGTATTTTGGGTTAAAGAAATTCAGGAGTTCTGCAAGTACGGGAAAAAGGCTTGGTACTCTTGCTTTAATGGTTGTTTTCTTTGGATTCTTATATGTGGCAGGATGGCATTTTAAGATGTATGATTATATGAAGACCTATAATGTCTTTAATGGTATGAATAAAGTTGAAATAGATGAATTGCCCTTAACCCAAAATGAGCGAATACAACCATTACGGAATATCTTCTCCATGGCTAACGAATCCGTCGGAGAAACCTTAGATGTTTCTTTACCGCATTTAGTGCGCGTTGATGGTGAGAATAAATGGACAATGGCAATCCAGCCATCAGAACAGTATACATTACAACAAATAAGCGATAATACAGAAGAAGTGTTTTCAGTATCAAGTACGACACCGTTTCCACGATTTTCTAGCCAGAATAGGATTCCTGTGACGTTCTCGATTGGAGAGTCGCTTAAATTTAGCAGGAACACCTATAACGCAGTAGTACAACGTTTCAATCCTTGGATGATGCTTAATTACGAACCTGGCGATACCTTTTATATGAAAAACGATGAAGGCAAGTGGGTGGAAGTGGTGAGCTTGATTAAATGGAAAGGATTCTTTTTCCCGTATCCTACCTTTGGAGGTGTTATGGTAATAGATAATGGAGACCACGATTTCAATGATTATATTGAACGTATCTTGATTGGTATGGGAACATTCATAAGCCCTGATGAGATGAAAAATCACCCTTACTTAACAAGACAAAATACATTGTCGGAAAAAGTATCACGCTTACAAGCAAGTTCTTTAAAGTTCTTGGGCGGTTTCAGTGACCCATTACCTTGGAATATGCAAACAGCCGTGAAGATTCCAGACTTGTCAAAGGATCAAAATGAGCAGCCTTTTGTCACCGATTTTGATTTCTCTGATAATAAAAGTGATGCTTATAGCGGCTTGTATCACTGGTTCGGACTAGAGCCAGTTGGAGACGAGCGTACTAGTTTAACCTATAGCGTCTTTGTTCCTGCAGACGGAACCGATGCATTATACTATTATGATCATGCTACTAAAAAGCAAGGCTATGCAGGCGTTTCCGCAATGCCTTTAAAGGTTAAGGAGTCTAGAAAAGAATACGATTGGACAGCAAACACACCTGTAGAATTTCGACCTTATATTAAGAATATTGCAGGACGCAAACGTATGTTTTTCTTAGGTACCGTTTCAGCAATTAGTGATAAAGATTCAGGTCAATTTGATGGTTCTGCAACACCAGATTTAGTACTTATTGATAGCGAATATCGTGATGTCGTTTGGATTGATGTGAAACATCCAAGTCATTGGGATAGAGCTGTTTATGACCAACTAAACGAAGCATGGCGTGCGAGCGAAAAAATCGCTCATTATTATGTGGAGGATACTAAAACCATTGAAATTGCTGAACAAGGTATTGATTCTATGAAAATGATTCCAGTTGAGGATAAGAATGCCGATGAAATAGAGCGATTACAACGCCAAATAGACTCTATCATATCTTTGAAAGAAGTAAAGACGGATTCAATTAATTAGAGATAGTTCCATTTTGATATTACTTCGCTTATAAGGGCTATTTGGTTCCACAGGTATTTCAACAAAGCCGTATTTCCTATATATGTAAATAGCATTCTCAAGGATTGTATTGGAATAGAGCATAAGGCCTTCAAATTCATTTGCTTTAGCAAAATCAATACAATATTGCATTAGTTGTTGCCCGATTTTATGACCTCGATGTTTAGGAGACACCGCCATTTTGGTCAATTCAAAAACACCTGAATATTTAGTGGGCATTAATGCTACAGTTCCAATCACTTCTTTTCCAAGCATTGCAAAAAAGATATGACCGCCTTTGTTTATTATATACTGTTTTGGTTTACTTAAGACTTCCTCATCAAATGGTTCGATGAAGAAATAAGTCTTTAGCCACTCTATATTCAAATCGTAGAAGTCTTTTGAAAATTGCTTTTTAAATGTAATGATGCTAATTGCCATGAGCCCTCATGAAATCCGTAATTAAATACGAAATTAGTTTGCCTATTTGGGTAGCTTGTTGTTCAGTTCCTAAACTAGGAGCCGCTTCGCAGATATGAAGATATTTGGCATTTTCTTGTTTGGCAAAGTATGAAACGAATTCACGAGCTTCGTTGCCACTAAACCCACTAGGTGTCATTGCACTACTAGGGATACATTCAATGGCATCAAAATCAACTTCTATGCCGAAGGGTCTATCGATAATATGTTCTAAAGCGTTTTGCAAACCTTCGTTAAAATCAAGTTCCTTTCTGATCTTAATAGATTCGAAAGTGTTGAATTTGATTTTCTTTTTCAGCTTGTTAATTGTTGCAAAAATACTTTCTGATGTATAATTCTCGTGTAAGCCAAAGACAAAATATTTTTTAAGGAAGCCTTCAGCAAATGCATAACTAAACCCATTACCACTATGCCTTCCTTCTTCAGGTCGGAAATCGGTGAGTGCATCTAAATTAATCGCATTGATCGACTTATTTAATGCTAAGGAAGTTCCTTTTACATTTCCATAAGCGTTATTGTGACCTCCACCAATGATAATAGGAATTTTACCGGACTTCACAATTTTATAGACCAAGTGGCTGATTTCTTCATCAATTTTTTTAACCATTTTTCTCGCTTTCCTAATGTCTTTTTTATTCTTGACATCCAATGAAGCCAATTTTTTCAACGCTTTCTTAGGAAATATGTGCCCAAGTATTAACACCTTATTGGGATTTGTAAAGGTATTGCTCTGGACGTTTAACAAAACTTTAATCGCTGTGTCCCATGCGCTTGAAGTGCCTGTTTTCCCATTATTTGCGAATACACCAATGTCCTCCGATATCCCAAAAAGCACATAGTCGACATCCAACGTTAACATTTGGTCGTATATATGATTGAAATTAGATAACAATTGAATATGTTCACCGAATTTTGTTTCACCTTTTCGCTTTATAAGAATTTCATTTCTTTGCGAATCATCAAATAAAACAAGGTTGTTCATATTAAAAAGAAATATTGGTTTAAGTTAAGAACTAAATTACATTTTTTATTCATTGGGCAATAATTTCACTAGCAATTAAAAATCTAAAAGAACAGTAATCGATTAAAACATTTATTAATTTTTTTTGAACTTATTATGGAAAATAGCACAAGTAAAAGTACAGGATTAAAAGTCGCATTGGGAATATTAGTAGCTTTGTTCTTAGGAACTGGATTTTACACCTCAAAACTTTACAATGACAAGCAAGAAACAGAGGCACAATTAACAGAAGAAAAGCAATTGGTCATGAATGACTTAAGTGCCATGGCTTCTCAATACGATATGGCAATCAAGGAAAATGATATTTCTAATGAAAATTTGTTAGAAGCTAGAGAACGTATTCAAGGATTAATGGATTCTTTAAAAGTATCCCAAACAAGTGTAAGAGGACTTTGGAAATATAAAGAGAAGTTCTTGAACCTTCAAAAGGAAATGGATTTTCTTTTAGTTGAAAATGACCAATTAAAGGTTGATAATGCGTTATTGGCTACTACTTTAGATAGTACACGAGTACAATTGGCAGAACGTTCTGTTTTCACAGACTCTTTATTGATTCAGAACACCGAATTAGCATCAGTGGTTGAAAATGCCGCAGTATTAGGTACTGTAGGTCTTAAAGGCTTTGGTGTTATAGAACGTAGTTCAGGTAAATTGATACCTACCGATAAAGCTAGACGTGCAGATAAAGTAAGAGTTTGTTATACCGTTGCGAAGAACAATCTAGTTATTGCAGGTAACCAAGAGTTATATGTTCAAGTATTAGACCCATTGAACAATGTATTAGGAGCTAACGAGCAAATTTCATTTGGTGAGCAGACTTTAAATTACAGTGTTATTAGTAAGTTCAATTACGAAAACAGGAATTTGAACATATGTGAATTTGTGACTACTGGAACAAAAGAGTTTGCGAAAGGTCGTTACGTCATAAATGTATTTAATCAAAAAGATCTAGTTTCTTCAACTGAGTTCACATTAGAATAAGGATTTTCAATAGAATATTATAGGACCCAGGCATAAATGTCTGGGTTTTTTTTGCGAATTAAATTAAGTCACCATTAATAATGACTTGTTTTATATGATTACTGCCAAAATTATAGGGTAGATACGCATAGCTAGGAATTTTATTGGTAATTATAAGGTTTGCTTTTTTTCCTTTAGTAATGCTTCCATACTGGCTTTCTATCCCCATGGCATAGGCACCGTTTAATGTTGCCGCATTTATTGCTTCTTCGGGAGTCATTTTCATTTTTATGCATGCCGCACTCACTACAAAATTCATATTTCCGTTGGGCGAAGACCCAGGATTATAATCCGTGGCTAATGCTATAGGAAGTCCTGCATCAATTATATCTCGTGCTGGTGTATAAGGAATTCCTAAGAAAAAAGAACAGGAGGGAAGTGCCACAGGCATCGTGCCTGTCCCTTTTAAAGATATTATATCATCATTTTCAAGTATTTCTAGATGATCCACAGAAAGTGCATTATGCTTAACACCAACTTGAATGCCTCCAATGGCATTGAACTGATTTACATGGATCTTCGGTTTAAGATCATACTGCTTTGCTGCTGACAAGATTTGGTCAGTATCATTAACTGAGAAGTAATCTTTCTCACAGAATACATCTATGAATTGTGCTAATTGCTCTTTAGCAACAATAGGGAGCATTTCATTTATAACGAGTTCTATGTATGCGGATTTATCATTCTTATACTCTAAGGGTAGGGCATGTGCTCCTAGAAAAGTCGCTTTAACTTTCAAAGGAAAATCTTGCTTAATGCGTTTGATGACCCTAAGCATCTTCAGTTCAGCTTTGAGCGTTAATCCATAGCCAGATTTTATCTCAATGGCCCCTGTACCTAAATGCATGATTTCGGTAATCCGCTCTATGGATTGATTATATAATTCATCTTCTGAAATATCTTGAAGTTGTTTGGCTGAATTCAAAATACCCCCACCACGTTTCGCTATTTCTTCATAAGTCAATCCATTAATACGGTCCACGAATTCTTGCTCTCGATGGCCGGCATATACGATATGAGTATGGCTATCACACCAAGATGGTAAGACTATCCTGCCTGTGCAGTCTATAATTTTATCAGCGCTCAATCCATTTAAGTCTTCCATTTTACCAAAGTCAACTATAGTGTCGTCTTCAATTAGTAAGAAGGCATTTTCAATCAATGGTAGTTCTTTCATGCCGTCACCAGCGACATATTGAATATGGTTATCCCTTATTTGTAAAAGTGCGCCTATATCTTGTAGTAAAATCGTCATTGCACAAATTTATATATATATTTGATACTCCCTCAGATTTATTTTCTAACAAACTTATTTAATATGGTTGACTATTATGAAGATAATTTTGATTATTTAAAATCTTTTTATCCAATCTCTCGAAAGATCTATGATCAATTTTATGCAATAACAGAATTCAAACAATTTGAACCTAATATCAGATTAGTGAATCTGGGAGACATACCCCAGAAACTATATTTATTGAACAAAGGCGTATCAAGAGTTGTTTTTATTTCAGAAAACGGAAAGGAGTTAACCAAGACCCTTTTCACACCCATCGATTTTTTTGCATCATTTACAGCTCTACTGGAACAACAACCATCAAGTTTAGTATATGAAACACTTACGCATTGTGATATTTTTGAAATTGACCATAAGGCCTTTGTGAAACTTTGTAATTCGCATGTTGAAGTATTAAAATTTTACACACGTTTCCTGGAATTCTTGTTCAAGGTAGGAGAATTGAATCATATTGAGGTCGCTTCTTTAGATGCCAAACAACGCTATTTGAAACTTAGAGAACGCATACCGGAAATAGATAATTTGATACCTCAATACCAAATAGCCTCATACCTTAACATAACACCAGTTCAATTGAGTAGAATTCGCGCTAAACTTTACTAACCCCTATAATTATTAACATATGTTAATGGATTACTAAACTAAAGGGAGTAGTTTAGATGTAGCTTATAAATTAAACCTTTATATAGCTAATCCCAATAATTATATAGCTAGTTAAAACCGATAAACTTTGTTTATCGGTTTTTTAGTTTTACTATTCCTTTATGAATTTAAACGTACTGGAAGTGTTTTCAATTTTCAACAAATACACTCCTCTTTTTAGATTAGAAATATCGATTGACTGGTTGTTCTCTAAGAAACCATCAAGAAGATTTTTACCTAGCAGGTCGTAAACTTTGTATTCGTGAATACCATCTCTTGATGATTTTATGAATAAATGATCAGATGCAGGATTCGGATAAATGCTTCCTTCAAAAAATGACAATTCATCAATACCTAAAACAAATTTTTGATTAATGAATATATTAACTTGATCATCACTATAAGCTGTGGAGGCAATATCTAGATCACCATCGTTATCAAAATCATTCACGGTAAACTTAAAGGTGTTGTTTTGTGACGCATCAATAACTTCTTCTGCTGAAAAACTCCCAGAGCCATTATTCTTAAACCAGACTAGATCATTACCGGCACCATTTGTACCGCTAGATAAGATAATGTCTTTAAGGCCGTCCCCGCTCAAATCCAGATCGTAGAACCCTACGGAGGCAGGATTTACGATGGACGTAGAAATTGCAGATTCTATATAATTACCCATCCCATCCTTATTGTAATGATAAACTGCACCAAAAAGATCTGTGGCTAGTATATCTGAAGTAATACTAGTATTATCGCTAGGGTTGATGTCTTCAAAAGAAACATTGAAAAGATAATCCTTATCATTGGTCACAGAGCTAGCATCTTTCGTGAAAGTAAGAGAATTATTAAAGAATACTTCAATGACACTTGTATTCTGACCTGGCAAATCCATTTGGTTCACGGCATTTCCGACTACAAGATCTAGGTCATTATCATTATCGATATCCAGCATATCAATACTTCCGGGTTTTACAATGGTATTGGTAATCAAATTCTCTGAACCAAAACCACCAGTTCCGTTATTTGCAAACCATACCACCTTATCGGCGTTAAATACTGAAACCACTAAATCAGGAAAAGCATCTCCGTTCAAGTTTACAACATCAACATCACCAGCTCCCAATAATGTTGAAGAGACAACTTGTTCAGCACCAAAAGTACCAGGGTTTGCAACACTATTTGGGTAATACACCAGTTTATTACCGGTGAATGAGGTGGCAATTATATCAATACTCATATTACCATCTATGTCGGCCAAAACAATATCACTTACTCTTGGAAGTATCGTAGTTACAGTTGGCTGCACCGAGAAATTTCCTAAACCGTCATTTTTATACCAGAAAATGGCACCTCCAAGGTCGGTCCCGACAACTAGGTCAATAAAGCCATCAGTATCTATATCTGCTGACGCAATTGCATATGGCGCATCACCTTCTGGGGGCATATTGCCACCAGTCGCTAAAGTGAGCGTTTGGGTTTTATTGAATGTTGTTTGGGCAGTTAAAAGGCCTCCATTTAAAAGAATGATAAATACTGTAAGCGTAATTTTTTTCATATTTAATTTTTAATTATTTAATCCTCCCACCATATTTTCTGGTTTTACCCACTCGTCGTAATCCTCGGCCGTAACAAAGCCAAGATTAATGGCTTCTTCTTTTAAAGTTGTACCGTTTTTATGAGCGGTATTGGCAATTTCTGCAGCTTTATAATAACCAATTTTTGTATTCAAAGCCGTAACTAGCATCAAGGAATTGTTCAGTAGCTGTTTTATGACTTTCAGATTGGGTTCAATACCTGCAGCACAATTCACATCAAAACTCGCGCAGGAATCTCCTAAGAGTTGCGCTGATTGTAATATGTTAGCAGCCATCATTGGTTTGAAAACATTTAGTTCATAATGCCCTTGGGTACCACCAACAGTAATAGCTACATCATTGCCCATGACTTGCGCACAGACCATTGTCAAGGCTTCGCATTGCGTAGGATTGACTTTTCCAGGCATAATCGAACTACCAGGTTCATTTGCAGGAATGACGATTTCGCCTATACCACTCCGTGGGCCAGATGCCATCATGCGTATATCGTTTGCAATTTTATTAAGTGATACCGCTAATTGTTTTAATGCACCATGACTTTCAACAATGGCATCATGTGCAGCTAGGGCCTCAAATTTATTAATGGCAGTTACAAACGGAAGCTTGGAGAATTCAGCGATATATTCAGCAACACGCCTGCTATATCCTTTCGGAGTATTCAATCCGGTACCCACGGCTGTGCCACCAAGAGCCAACTCACTTAAATGTTCTAATGTATTCTTGAGTGCTTTTAAACCATGGTCCAATTGAGAAACATACCCGGAAAATTCTTGTCCAAGAGTCAGAGGCGTAGCATCCATAAGATGTGTCCGACCAATTTTGACACAATCCTTGAATTCTTCCGATTTTTTATTTAATGTATTTCTAAGTTGTTCCACTCCAGGAATAGTGGTCTTTACGATTTTATTGTATGCCGCTATATGCATTGCGGTAGGAAAAGTATCGTTAGATGATTGGGATTTATTGACATCATCATTTGGTTGAATGGTTTTCTCTCCTTCACCAACTTTTTTTCCAGCAATTTGATGAGCTCTATTAGCAATAACCTCATTAACGTTCATATTGCTTTGGGTGCCAGACCCAGTTTGCCAAATTACCAATGGAAACTGGTCATCATGAGTTCCTTTAATGATTTCGTCACAGACTTGACCGATCAAATCTCGTTTTTCGATAGCTAATACGCCTAACTCACAATTTGTATAAGCAGCTGCCTTTTTAAGATAAGCAAATGCATGCACTATTTCGATAGGCATAGAAGCTGATGCACCTATCTTAAAATTATTTCGTGACCGTTCGGTTTGAGCACCCCAAAGTTTGTCTGAAGGTACCTGAACGTCTCCCATCGTGTCTTTTTCAATTCTATAGTTCATTTCGAATCAATTTAAAGCACAAATTTACGAGTTTAAACCTTGAAAAATAAGCTTGTATCGAATATAAAATTGAATTGTTCGCAATTTTTATATTTTAGCGAACTTAAAGAGAACGCTTAGTAAAATATTAGTCATTTATGAACGAAAAAGGGAAATTCGTTATTTCATTGGATTTTGAACTTCTTTGGGGAGTTAGAGATATTTTGACCATTGATGAATATGGAGAAAGTATACTGGCTGTACAGCAAATTATGCCCAGAATGTTGGACATGTTCACTCAATTTGACGTCAAGGCGACTTTCGCAACAGTAGGTTTTCTTTTCGCTTCTTCCAAAGATGAACTTATTAGCTATTGTCCTGAAATTAAACCGCAATATACGGACCCTAATTTATCTCCTTACAATGGACATTTTGATCAGATGAAGCAAACTGAAACTGAGGACAAATATCATTATGGGGCGGAGATGGTCGATTTACTTAAAAAGTATCCGGATCAAGAAATTGGCACGCATACGTTCTCACATTACTATTGCAACTCTGAAGGGCAAACTATTGATGATTTCCGGAGAGATATTGAATCTGCAATAGCTATTGCCCGGAAACATGATATCGAATTGAATAGCCTTATTTTTCCTAGGAATATGTACAATGAGAATTACATGAATGTTTGCGAGGAAAATGGTATTATTTCTTATCGAGGGAATGAGCATGTGTGGTTTCATAAAGAAGAAGTAGCATCAAAACTAAAAGTATTGAGTAAAAGAGCATTTAGATTGTTGAATGCCTATATTAATATTTCTGGACACCATTGTTATAAAACTGAAGACATTGCTCAGAAAAGACCTTATGATATTCCTTCAAGTCGTTTTTTACGACCATATTCCAATACCTTGAAGATGTTTGAAGGTTTACGAAAAAAGCGAATCCTGAATAGTATGACACATGCTGCAAAGAATAATCTTTTGTATCACTTATGGTGGCATCCGCATAACTACGGACAAAACCAAGAAGAGAATTTTGCCTTCTTGAAAGATATTCTTATTCACTATAAGAAGTTAAACGAAACCTATGGTTTTTCAAGTATAACAATGGGAGACCTTGCCAAACAAATCGACAAATCAAATGACTAAAAAAATAATAATGCTAGCTGGGGATGGTCCGTCAACCCTATGGATGTATAATGGACTTAAGGATGATTATGACATTACCAATGTTGTTATTCCAGGGCCTCCGCCAGGAGGTATGAAGAAGTTTTTAATGAGACGTGTCAAGCGGCTAGGCTACTGGCAGGTTTTCGGGCAAATTATTTTTCAAGCGTTTTTTTTAAAACTACTGAATGCGTTCTCAAAGAATAGGGTGCAGGAAATAAAACAGCAGCTTCAATTATCTGATACAAGTATTCCGGATGATTTGGTCATTAACGTGCCATCCGTAAATTCAGATGTGTGCTTAAAGACATTGCAGGACTTGGAAGCCGACATTATAATAGTGAATGGCACATCACTTATTTTCAAGAAAATATTAAATGGTGTTAACGCCACTTTTGTGAATACGCATGTGGGAATAACGCCGAAATATAGAGGTGTTCATGGAGGCTATTGGGCATTGGCTAGTGACGACAAAGAAAATTGTGGAGTGACCGTGCATTTAGTGGATGCTGGTATTGATACGGGTGGTATTTTACATCAGGGCTTTGTTGAAGTGACGAAAAAAGACAATTTTGTGACCTATCCATTAATCCAAACAGCAGAGGGTATCAAAATGATGAAATTAGCATTGAATGATATAATAAGCGACAATTTGAAGCCGAAAAAAGGTCCAGATGTCAGTAAATTATGGTACCATCCAACAATTTGGAAATATCTTTATATTTGGATGTCTAAAGGGGTTAAGTGATTTTTAATGTTATTTATAATAAATTATTGGACATTGAAGACACACCATGAAAATCGTTGAATAAATTTCGTGCATCACGTAAAAATAAATTATTCAAGAATACCTGTTAAAATTGTTGTTAAT